>Ga0209742_10000221_pt1 | contig 32152 bp, 30 predicted proteins | sample DeeMarSeWOR38_10_FD_187462 | JGI IMG/M metagenome (GOLD analysis project Ga0209742, IMG submission 187462) | Marine sediment microbial communities from White Oak River estuary, North Carolina - WOR-3-8_10 (SPAdes) (version 2) | ecosystem: Environmental > Aquatic > Marine > Intertidal zone >...
GTTTCATCCTCCAGTCTTACCATCTGTTTTCTGTCATCTGACTTCTGACTCCTGTATTCTTACTTCTGAAAAATTGATCATTCCGTGACATGCTCCAGTCCCATATTCAAAAGCTCCGCCACATGCTCATCATCCAGCGAATAATAGATCGCCTGTCCTTCCCGGCGGCTTTTGACCAGTGCCAGATCTTTGAGGCGGCGCAATTGATGTGATACAGCCGACTCGGTCAGTCCCAGAAATGCTGCCAGATCACACACACACATCTCAACATTTCTGAGCGCCATGACAATCTTCAGCCGGCTGGGATCACCCAACACCTTATAAATAGATGAAAGACGGTTTAGCTCTCTGACGGAGACGGCTTCGCTGCGCGCCTGCTCCACACGATCCAGATGTATGACCCGCACCTGGCACTCATCCCCATCGAGACATTTGGCCTTTGCTGAAACCATAGCTTATCCTTGAATATATGATCATATATTCATATAATAGTCTTACTTCCTTTTGTCAAGCCCTATTCTCCAGCTGCTTCCATAATTTCAAATTCCATTTTTATATATTTATAGAACCTGTTTTAAAAATGTGAATAAGGGCTCGGGGCACGACGCGGTTTGGCGAAAAAGCGGTGCATACACGGTAGTATGTGAGCATTTTGAGCCGAACCGCAACGCCGGCCTGGGCCCTTAGGTGCATTCTTGAGACAGGTTCTAATAATTATTTAACAGTAGACTAACTTTATGATAACAATAGACTAATATTTTCCTTGGCCAAAGATGAATGTTAAACCTTTGTTAGCAATGAATAATCAACCGAATATCAAATTTGGAGCATAAAAAATGGCAAAGGAAAAAATTCTGGTCGTCGATGACGAAGAGGATATTCTCGAGCTGGTGCGATATAACCTGTCCCGCGAGGGGTATCGTGTCACCGGTTCCCTGACGGGCGAAGACGCTTATCGCAGAGTCCGATCAGATCCTTTTGATTTGATCGTGCTTGACCTGATGCTGCCCGGAATGGATGGACTCGCATTCACCAGAACCTTAAAAAGCGATTCCCGGCTTAGCCGCATCCCGATCATCATGTTGACCGCCAAAGGTGAAGAAGCCGATATCGTCAGCGGATTAGAGCTCGGTGCCGATGACTATATTACCAAACCCTTCAGCCCCAAAGTCCTGATCGCCCGGGTGCGTACGGCACTTCGCCGCCAAAAAGAAGCGCCGCAGGATGAAATGGCAATTGTAAATATTCATGAATTGGAAATCAATCCCGGCAGGCGCAGTGTGCAGGCCAGAGGCGAGTCCATCGATCTAACATACACTGAATTTCAATTGCTCCTGCTGCTGGCTAAGCGGCCCGGCTGGGTGTTTACCCGTACCCAGATTGTGGATTTGATCCGCGGCAGCGATTACCCGGTCACCGATCGCAGCGTGGATGTCCAGATCGTCGGGTTGCGAAAAAAACTCGGTCCCTATGGAAAATATATCGAAACGGTTCGGGGTGTCGGGTACCGGTTCAGGGAGACCCCATGAAAAGACGCAAGAGACTGCTCTGGCAGTTATTCCCATCCTATTTGCTGATCACGCTGATTGCGCTGCTGGCCGCCAGCTGGTATGCCTCCGAAGCCATGCGTCATTTTTTTCTGGAGCAGACCGCCACCGATCTCAAAGCCAGGGCCGCATTAGTGGAGAAACAGATCAAGGGACTGCTTTCACCCCTTCGCCCGGAAGCTGTCGACGCCATCTGCAAGGAAGCCGGCCGGCTTTCGGCTACCCGCATCACTGTTATTTTGCCCGAAGGTAAGGTGATCGGAGATTCCCGTGAAACCCCCCGCCTGATGGACAATCACGCCGGCCGGCCGGAAATCACCACAGCGCTGTCCGGCCAAACCGGTCAATCCATGCGCTTCAGCAAAACCCTCATGCAGCGCATGCTATACGTGGCCGTACCGATCAGAGATCGTCAGGATATTGTGGCCGTGTTGCGTACAGCTTTGCCGGCAAATGCGGTAGAGACTGAAATCCGATCCATTCAGCTGAAAATTGCGCTGGGGGGGTGCGTCATCGCATTGCTGGCGGCCGGCATCAGCTGGATCATTTCCCGCCGCATCAGCCATCCCATCGAGCAGATGAAAAAGAGCGCCGTGCAGTTCGCCGGAGGCGATTTAAACCATCGGCTGCCTGCTCCTGCCACCGAGGAAATGGCCGGCCTGGCCGACGCCATGAATCAGATGGCTGCCCAGCTGGACGATCGCATTGAAACGATCATCAACCAGCGCAATCAGCTCGAAACCGTTCTGGCCAGCATGCTGGAAGGGGTGATTGCCATCGACAGTGAGGAGCGCATTGTGAGCATCAACAGGGCTGCTGCGCAACTTTTTGAAAATGATCCGGACAATTGCCAGAACAAAAGTATTCAGGAGGTGATTCGGTCTCCGGCGCTGCAGCAGTTTATTCGGCATGCTCTGACCCACACCCATCCGGCCGAAGAGGATATCACCGTATATCAAAATGAAGAGCGCGTCATCGACGTGAAAAGTTCCCCGCTGCTGGACGCTGCCCACCAGCAAATCGGCACCCTCGTGGTCTTAAACGATGTCACCCAACTGCGGCGCCTGGAAAACATGCGCCGGGATTTCGTTGCCAACGTTTCCCATGAGATTAAGACGCCGTTGACAGCCATAAAGGGCTTTGTGGAAACCCTGCAGCAGGGAAAGGTCGATAAAGCCGAAGAATACGAGCGCTTTTTAGCAATTATTCAAAAACATGTGGATCGCCTCAATTCAATTATTGAGGATTTGCTGGCGTTGTCGCGCATTGAACAGGAAGACGAACGCAAAGAAATCCATTTTCGAAATGCAAAAATCGAAGACATTTTTCAGGCAGCCACCCAGATGTGTCGGCCCAAAGCCGAAGAAAAAAAGATCCGTATCGATCTGGATTGTGAAAAAGAAATCACCGCCGTATTTGATCCCGCTTTGATCGAACAGGCGGTGGTTAATCTGCTGGACAATGCCATCAAATACAGTGAACCGCAGAGCAATGTTCTAATGAAATCCTATCTCCAAAATACAGAGGTCATTATCTGTATTCAGGACCACGGCATCGGAATTGCACAAAAGCATCTCCCGCGGCTCTTTGAGCGCTTCTACCGGGTGGATAAAGCGCGCAGTCGCAGCCTGGGCGGAACCGGTCTGGGACTGGCCATCGTCAAACACATTGCCCAGGCCCATGGCGGCCATGTGATGGTTGAAAGCCAGCTGGGAGAAGGCAGCCGTTTCAGCATTCACCTACCGCAAAAAAGATGATCGACTCAGTCGGATCGTTTTTTTCATTGATTTGAGCCACCCAACGTGCTATTGCCACGCCGACCTTTGAGCCGTTCATTTCAGCCTTTCAAAAGGTACCCGGTTTTCAGCATAATTTAATACCTGGATTTTGTATGGATCGGAGACTTTCATGTGCATGATTCAGGTAAAACCCTGCCATTAATGTTATGGTAACCAGCTGATATTTCTATTAATAAAATTAAACCTATTATAATTCAATAGCATGGGATTTGAATATTACGTACTGATCATTGGCTATATTTTCGGGTTCTATATGGCCTGGAATATCGGCGCCAATGATGTTGCCAACTCTATGGCCTCCGCTGTCGGGGCCAAAGCCATTACCATCCGCCAAGCCATATTCATTGCCGGTATTTTAAATATTGTCGGCGCCACTTTCATCGGCTCCCATGTCACCCAGACCATTCGAAAAGGAATCGTTTCAACCGATATCCTGACCGATCCTCATCTGGCATTGATCGGGGCACTTTCCGCTTTACTGGCGGCTGCCCTGTGGGTGTCTTTCGCCACCTGGAAATCGTTGCCGGTATCGACCACCCACTCGATTGTGGGCGCTATGATCGGTTTTGGCATCATGGCCGGTGGCTTTTCGGTAATTAAATGGGGCAAACTCGGCGCGGTAGTCTTGAGCTGGTTGATCTCTCCGGTATTTGCCATGATTATTGGGTTTTTGATGTTCAAAACGATCGTCCGCTTTATTTTATCCAGAGATGATGCCTTCAACCAGGCGTTCAGGCTGGCACCCTATTTTATCGGTACTGCCTTTTTTGTTGTCATTTTATCCTTCTTATTCAAGACGCCGCTTGGCAGCAGTCTGGCCATTGGCACACCGATGGCATTGATTATTGCCTTGATTTTGGCTATTATACTGGGATTTGTATCTGTAAAATTATTGAGGAAATTTACGCATCCAGGCGAATTAACTGGCGAAGAAGAGATATTTCGCAAAATTCAAATCGGAACCTCCTGCTATGTGGCGCTTGCGCAAGGGGCCAATGATGTGGCCAACGCCATCGGTCCGCTGGCGGTGATCTATTTTCTGGTCAAGACCGGCAGCGTGGGCGCAAAGGTCCCGGTTCCCCTTTTTCTGCTGTTTTTTGGCGGGATCGGTATTGCCTGCGGGATCGCGATGGCCGGCCATCGGGTGATGGATACCATCGGCCGAAAAATCACCACCCTGACCAACACCCGCGGCTTTTCGGTGGATTTTGCCGCGGCGACGACCGTTCTAATGGCATCAAAAATGGGACTGCCGGTTTCAACCACCCATGCTGCAGTCGGCGGTGTACTAGGAGTCGGGCTGGCGCGGGGGATGGAGGCCGTGAACTTCAGAATCATTTTTCAAATTATCATATACTGGATTCTGACCGTACCGGCTGCCGCTTTGACCAGCATGGTTATTTTTAAAATCCTTCAGCTCTTTTTATAAAGGAGAAGATTATGCGCATACCCTTTATTTCCATGTTTATTACCTCACCTTTTGACGGGCTGCAGCAACATGCCGAAAAGGTAAAAGAGTGTGCATGGGTCTTTCAAAAGGCGATTGAATGCGTCATCATGGATCGGTGCGAGGATTTTGAAAATTTCAGAGAAGATATCCATAAAATGGAGCAAGAAGCCGATGCCATCAAACGGCGCATCCGCGGCCACCTTCCCAAAGGAACCCTTCTGGCCGTGGATAAATTCGAATTGTTCCGCTATCTGGGCGAACAGGACAAAGTAATCGATGGTGTGGAAGATGCACTTGACTGGCTCTCATTTAGAAGCAGCTCGGGTATTCCGGAGGTGGTGGAAAAAGAGTTTATGCTGCTGGTTGAAGCGGTAATGGCCCCTATCGAAGAGTTGAGCAATATGGTTGTCGAAGCCCGCAAGTACTTTTCAAGTTTTTCCGAAAATCAGCGGCGCCTGGTCAAAAGCATGATTCGCACCCTGCGTGCGCATGAAGAGGAAGCCGATAAGCTTGAAGATGCGGCCAAAGAAAAGATCTTCAATACCATTGAAGATAGCGTTACCGTTTTTCATCTTGTCAGACTGGCGGAAATCATCGGGTCCATCGCTGACCACGCTGAGAATGCCGGCGACATGATGCGCGCCATGGTAGCCAAATAAAACGAAATTTCACCTTTGTGGCCTTCTAATCTTAAACACCTCGGACGAGGGCTATCCAAAACGCCCGGTAATATAATCCTCGGTTAGCTGGTGGCTGGGGTTGGTAAAAATCTGTGCGGTGGGCCCTACTTCGATGAGATCCCCCAGATGAAAGTAGGCCGTGCGTTGGGATACCCTTGAAGCCTGCTGCATGGAATGGGTAACGATGACAATCGTAAATTGCTGGCGCAATTCATCGATTAAATCCTCGATCACAGCGGTCGCGATCGGATCCAATGCCGAGCAGGGCTCATCCATCAGGATCACTTCGGGGTTTACCGCAATCGTACGCGCGATGCACAGGCGCTGCTGCTGTCCGCCGGACAGGCCGGTGCCGGGTTGATCGAGCCAATCTTTGACCTCTTCCCACAGGCCGGCTTTAATCAATGACGTTTCAACAATCTCATCCAGCTCGGCTTTATTGGCTGCCAGTCCATGTATCCTCGGCCCATAAGCAATGTTTTCGTAAATGGATTTCGGGAAGGGATTCGGTTTCTGGAAAACCATGCCGACCTGGGCTCGCAGCGGCACCACATCGATATTTTTAGCGTAGATATCGACACCGTCCAGAGTGATCTCGCCGGCAATACGGCAGCCCTCGATGGTATCGTTCATGCGGTTCAAACAGCGTATGAATGTGGACTTACCGCAACCCGAGGGCCCGATCATGGCAACCACCTCGTTGCGGCCAATGTCCAGCGAGACGTTTTTAATGGCGTGTTTGTCGCCATACCAGACGTTGACATCGCGGCAGGTCATGCGCGGATCGTCAACGGTAATTTCACCCACCGTTTCGCGATTTTCGCGATCGACAAGTACCCGAACTGTCTCCTGTTTAATTTTTGCCTGTATCGTTTCTTCTGGCATATTTCCTATGAAACCGGCTTCGTCCATTTCCCTGGGTAAAATCATCATGTCCTATCATTTTATTAGAAGAGGTTTTGAAACCACTTCTATGATGGGTGCCTGTTAACAGATAGCACCAAAGCATCAAGTCTTTAGCATGAAAAAAAGACCCTGCCAAACAATTTTGAAATCAACCTGGCAGGCCGGAATGAATACGCTCCGGCCCGCCATACGTTCGATCAAATTACTTCAGTGAATCTAATGTTTTCAACGAATGGGCAGCATCGTTGTATTTTAGGCGTTCGGTATCCGGCATCGGAATCAGGCCTTTCTCGCTTAAATACCCTTCCGCGCCCCAGGCTTTGTCACTGGTGAATTCATCCAGATATTCCCTGATACCCGGAATCACATCCGCATGCGCCTTTTTCACATAGAAGTACAGCGGGCGCGAAACCGGATATTTACCGTCGGCAATGGCGTCAAAGGTCGGCTGGACGCCGTCGACATAGGATCCGTGAATTTTGTCCATGTTCTGATCCAGAAAGCTGAAACCGAAGATGCCGACGGCATTCGGGTTGGCCTCCAGTTTCTGGACGATCAGGTTGTCGTTTTCACCGGCTTCAATGTAAGCGCCGTCTTCGCGCACGGTATGGGCAATTGCCTTGTAGTTTTTGCTGTCAGCCTTGCTCAGAGCCTTAACCCATTTAAATTCGTTGGCACCGGCTTCCATGCACAGCTCAACAAACGCATCACGGGTTCCGGAGGTTGGCGGAGGTCCCAATACCTCTATGGTTTGGTCCGGCAGTGAGGGATTGACATCTTTCCAGGTCTTATAGGGATTGGGGATGACCTTTTCACCGCCGGCCGGATCGGGAACTTCTTTGGCCAGGGCCAGAAAGATATCCTTGCGGGTGAGTTTCATCGGGGCGACTTTTTTCGAATTGGCCAAGACAATGCCGTCATAGCCGATTTTGACCTCGACGATTTCCTTGACACCGTTTTGCTGGCACTGCTCATATTCGGATTGCTTGATCCGACGTGAAGAATTGGTAATGTCCGGATGTTCAACACCGACTCCGGCACAGAAAAGCTTTAGACCGCCGCCCGAGCCGGTGGATTCAATTTTAGGCGTCTTGTATGCCGTCGACTTCCCAAATTGCTCGGCCACAACCGTTGCAAACGGATAAACGGTGGATGAACCCACAATACTGATGTAATCCCTTCCGGAAGCGGCGTGGGCCGGTCCAATCAATGCTGTCAGAAAAACGGCAACGATCACTAAACCAACTAGCTTTCTCATTGTATTTACCTCCTTGAGTAAAAAGTTAAAGTTAGGAATCTATAATTTCCCAAATTAATGGACGCAAAATTAGTTATTTTGAATTAGCAAAATACTAGAACTTTGTTTGGATTCTGTTAAATCCATCTTTGCACCTTGGTTAATTGCCCGCCGCCAGTTGCCAGAAAGCGGTATAACCACAAAGACACAAAGGACACGAAGAAAAACATCAAAATAATTTTAAAAGCTTTTGTGAACTTGGTGCCTTTGTGGTGTAAGCGAAATGGTTATACAGGCGCTGATATTACCAGCGCCTTTCAAAGCGTTTTCTTAGAATGACGGCTACGGCATTCATGGTGATCAAAAATGCCAGCAGTATGATAATTGCGGCCGAAGTTCGCTCCACAAAAGCGCGCTCGGGGCTGTCGGCCCACAGATAGATCTGAACCGGCAGGGCCGTGGCCGGATCCGTAAAGCCCGCCGGAATATCTACGATAAAGGCCACCATGCCGATCATGAGCAACGGGGCCGTTTCCCCCAGCGCGCGGGCCATTCCGATGATGGTGCCGGTCAGCATTCCGGGCAATGCCAGCGGCAGCACGTGATGGGCCACCATCTGCATCTTGGATGCCCCCACACCCAGAGCAGCCTCGCGAATAGACGGCGGCACCGCCGTTAAAGCCGAACGGCTGGCAATGATGATGACCGGCAGGGTCATCAGAGTCAAAACCAGCCCGCCGACAACCGGTGCCGAACGCGGCAGCCCGAAAAAATTCAAAAATACCGCCAGACCCAGCAATCCGAACACGATCGAAGGCACTGCTGCCAGGTTGTTGATATTGACTTCAATGAAATCGGTCCACCGATTTTGGGGGGCAAATTCCTCCAGATACACGGCAGCGGCTACCCCGATGGGAAATGACAGGATCAGGGTAATCACCAGAGTAAAAAATGATCCGGCCACGGCTCCCAAAATCCCGGCCAGTTCCGGTTCACGGGAATCACCGGCAGTAAAAAAGGTGGTGTTAAATTTCTTTTTTATTTTTCCCCCGGCCGAAAGCTGATCGATCCAGGCCAGCTGCCTGTCTTTGATGCGACGTTCACTTTCGGCGACCTGCCGGTCAAAATGCCCTTTGATCAGCATATCCACATCATCATCTGCCGGCACCCAGACCTTTGAGGTTTGGCCAATCATATCCGGATGGGTTAATACCATGTCCCTCAATTGAAAGGAGGCCCCCGAGCTGGCAATGCCATACAGCATCCGCCTGTCCTGTCGACTCCTGGCGTCGGGGAACATGTCGCGCAAGGATTTTTTTACCAGGCCCTGATAATCGGCGGTTGCCAGCGACTGTTCATCAAGGACTTGAGGATCAAAGTATACATCCAGTTCAATAAAGGTCTGTTGAAAGGCGGTGTAACCTTTGCCGACAATGCTGATAAATAAAAGGGATAAAAAAACCATGCTGGCGACAATGGCCAATAAACCGTAGAGCCGGAAGCGCCGCTCGGCGCGGTAGCGCTTTTTCAATCCCCGGTTGACGATGTCAAGGGTCCGCTCTTTTTGTTTTCCGTTTGTGAGAGATTGTGTTTGGGAATTATTCATATTGCTCCCGATATTTGCGAACCACGTGCAGGGCGATGACATTTAACAGCAACGTGACCAGAAACAAAAGCAACCCCAGCGCGAACGCCGCCAGGGTTTTGGCACTGTCAAACTCCTGATCGCCGACCAGCAGGGTCACAATCTGAACCGTAACCGTGGTCACCGTTTCCAGTGGATTTAAGGTCAGATTGGCGGCCAGTCCTGCCGCCATCACCACGATCATGGTTTCACCGATGGCCCTTGAGACGGCCAGCAAAACGCCGCCGACAATTCCCGGCAGCGCGGCCGGCAGAACCACCTGCCTGATGGTTTCCGAATGGGTGGCCCCCAGGCTGTAAGCACCGTCGCGCAACGCCTGGGGCACGGCATTGATAAAATCATCGGACAACGATGAAACAAAAGGAATAATCATAATCCCCATAACCAACCCGGCGGCCAGCGCGCTTTCCGAAGAAACTCCCAAACCCAACAGATTTCCGGTATTGCGTATAAAGGGCGCCACGGTCAGCGCTGCAAAAAAGCCATATACAACGGTGGGAATGCCGGCCAGGATTTCAATCAATGGTTTTGCCACCGTGCGAAATTTCTTGTTCGCATATTCAGACAGGTAAATCGCCGACATCAGCCCGATGGGCACAGCCACACACATGGCAATTCCGGAAATCAGCATGGTGCCGACAAAAACCGGAACAGCCCCGAATGCGCCCGAGGAACCGACCTGATCGGCGCGGATGGCCATCTGAGGGCTCCACTCTACTCCAAAAAGAAACTCGGTAATGGGTACGGTTCTAAAAAAACGAATGGATTCATAAAGAACGGACAGGACAATACCGATGGTGGTAAAAATGGCGATCGTCGAACAGACGATCAGGGCATATTTGATGATCTGCTCGACAATATTGCGCGCCCGCAGGGCCGGCGTTATTTTTGCCCGCACGATCACCAGTCCCAGGATCGCCATGGAGATGGCAACAACTGTCAGGGCTGCCTTGCTGGTTGACAGTAAGCTGCGGTAATGATCTGCGGCGGCCTGGATAACCGGATTGATCTCACCGGAAATAATATTTCCGCTGACCCAATTTCTAATGTTGTTAATCTGTAAATTCAGCTCGGCTGCCGGCAGCTTTCGCATCGCCTCCGGCAAATCAGCCATCACCAGATGGGTAATAATTGTGGTTTCAAAGGCCAGCCAGAAGCCAAAAATCAGCAGTGCCGGAACCCCGCACCAAAAGACCGTGAGAGCTCCATAATAGGTCGGACGCGAATGAAGTGCTTTAGCGCCTTTTGAACCACCGCCAACAACAAACGCACGTCGGCGGCCAACATAGTAACCGAAGGCTGATAACGCCAAGAGTATAAATATCAGTGTTGTCGGTGGCATGTCTTTATTGTCCGCGGGAAGACAGGAACGGTTTCGAAATAATTGACCTTATTTAAATATTAACGGTGATAAGAATAGGAATTGTTTGTTAGCTTTCAGCGAAGATTTTATTAGTTTTTTGTTAGGCTAATAAAAATCTAACAGTTTGGAAGTTAAGGTTGGAAGCATGACCATGGAATCCTTTTAGAGCCAGCAATATGTACCCGCAAAAATAAGCATTATTGATTTTGTTCTTGCCTGGCGAATAAAAACGATTTACCTTTTTATCCGATTGAAACATGATGTTTTAAAAAGGATAGTAAAAATGGAGAAGAGGATCAGGAAGCAATTCACAAAGGAGCTGGAAAATATAAAAAAGCGAATTCTTACCCTTGGAGCCATGGCGGAAGAACGCGTCCAGATGGCCATCAAGGCCATTGATACCAATGATTCAGATCTAGCCCAAAAAATAATTAAAACGGACTATGAAATTGATGAAATAGAAGTCGAAATCGAAGAGGAATGCCTCAAGGTTTTGGCCCTGCATCAGCCCATGGCCATCGACCTGCGCTTTATTGTTGCGGTGATTAAAATCAACGCCGAACTGGAGCGCATCGGTGATGAGGCGGTCAACATCGCCGAGCGCGTGGAGGTAACCGCCAAACGCGAGCAGCTCGATTTTTACTTTGACTACTCGACCATGGGCGAAAAGGCTCAGGCCATGCTCAAAATGAGCCTGGACGCCCTGATTCATTTTGATTATGATCTGGCGTTTAAGGTGGTTTTGATGGATGACGAGGTCGACAAGATCAAACGGGAAGCCTACGATAAAATTAAAAAGGAGATGGGCAAGAACCCGGACAAGATCGGCTATTTGATCAATCTGTTTTTAATCTCGCGCCATTTGGAGCGACTTGCCGATCATGCCACCAACATCGCCGAAGAAGTGGTCTATCTCGTGGAGGGCGAAATCATTCGCCACGCGCCGTATACCCAGGAACAAAAAAAACAGTAGACGTGGTTCAATAACTCATGGAAAGCGGCAGCCATAGCGCAATTTGAGGAAACAGGATTAAGAGGATAACGCAAACCAGCATGGCACACCAGAAAGGAATGATCCCCCTGAAAATCACGTACATGGGAACATCCTTGGCAATTCCGCTGATGATAAACACATTGATCCCAACCGGAGGCGTGATCAGGCTCATTTCCATCACCAGGGTGATAATGACCCCGAACCAGATGGGATCGAATCCCAGCTCCAGCACCATGGGATAGACTATCGGTATGGTCAGAACCATCAGGGCCAATCCCTCCATAAAGCACCCCATGATGATATAGGCAAATATAATCATTGCCAGAATAATGTATTTGCTTAACCCCCATTCGGTTGCAAAAATAGAAAGCTGGTCGGGAATCTGGCTGATGGTCAAAAAGTAGCCGAAGATATGGGCGCCGATTAAAATCAGAAACACCATCGCAGTTGTCCGTACGGTCTGCGCCAACGATCGCTTCAGATTGTCCCAGGTGAGTCGCTTTTTAATCAGGGTAATCGCAAAGGCCCCGAAGGCCCCCACCCCGGCCGCTTCTGTGGGCGTAAACCAACCCGTATAGAGCCCGCCGATAACCAATAAGAAAAGAGAAAAAATACTCCAGGTGTCTTTCAGCGAATAGATCCGCTCTTTCATGCTGAATTTGGGTCCGGGTGGGCCCAGACCCGGTTTTATTTTGGTCACAATATAGACAGCCAAAATAAAGAGCCCGGTCAGCAACAGGCCCGGCAGTATCCCGGCAATAAATAGCGTGGCAATCGGCTGTTCTGTCAGAATCCCGTAAATGATCATCACCGTGCTGGGTGGGATCAGAATACCCAGGGTTCCGCCGGCAGCAACGCATCCGGTTGCAAGTGCATGGTCGTATTTGAATCGGCTCATTTCCGGCAAGGCCACCATGCCCATGGTCGCAGCCGCAGCAAGGGAGGAGCCGGAAATGGCGGCAAAACCCGCACAGGCCCCAATGGTGGCCATGCTCAGCCCTCCCGGCAAAAACCCAATCCAGCGATAGACGGTTTGATAAATCTCAAAGCCCATCTTGGAGTGGTTGGCAAACTGCCCCATGAGAATAAACAGGGGAATGACCGTCAAACTATAGCCCGCTCCGATTTTAAAGGGTTCCATTCCCATGATCGAAAAGCTCGAATTAAAGGAAGACAGAACCGCAAATCCCAAAAATCCGACCAGCGCCATGCTGAAACCGATCTGCATACGCAGCGCCAGCAGCAAAAACAAAAAGAAAATTCCGATAATACCGACAATGAGGGGACTCAAGATTTCACGACTTTCATTAAGGCGATGAGAAATTTAATCAGCAAGGTCAAAGCAAAAATAGCGCATCCTGCCACAACGAAATAAATAAAAGGGTAAACGGGCAACCACAGATCCTGGGATACTTCTCCGGATACGCGCATCTGTTCCGAATAGATCAGGGTAGACCAGGCAAATATCACGCACAGAAGAAAACAGATCGCTTGGGTGATCAGATCGACCATTCCCTGGGCACGCTCGCCAAAGCGGCTCATAACCAGATCCACTTTGACGTGGCCGTTTAAGACCTCGGTGTCTGCCAGGGCAAAAAAAACGACTATGACCAGCAAAAACTCGGTCACCTCAACTGTGCCCAGGATGGAATAGCTGAACACTTTTCTCAAAAAAACATCGGTTACCGTCAGCAGCATCATGATGACCAGCGTAACCGAAGCAATCCGGCTCATGATTTTGGTGACCGGATAAATCCAGACCTCGAGTTTGCGTTTCAATACCTCAACCAACATGAAATAAGCGAACCTCTCCCTTCTCTGGGGTCGGCCCCCGGGTAGTCGAGGCCGACCCGAGAAAATAACGGTTGCTAAACCTGAGCGCTACTTATTCTGGGCTGATTTTTTAACATCCGCCAAGATCTGGTCGGCGGCAACCCCCTGTTTGGATGTTTCGGCAATCCACTCCGCTTCCAGGGGTTTGACCATGCCGGCGATTTTTTGTTTCTCGGCCTCGGGCAGTTTGTAAACTTCGATCTTGCCCTGTTTGATAATTTCTTTGAGCGTATTGCCGTCATGATCGTCATAAACTTTAGCGGCGTGCATGCCCCATTGTTTGCCGGAGGCTTCGTCAATGGCCTTTTTGGCAAAATCCGGCAAAGCGTTGTATTTGGCCGGGTTCATCACCACGGCCATCGGGGTCACGTACATGTTCAGTTCGGTGATATGCGTGACCAGGTCGAACAGTCTGAAATCCTGCACGGCACTGTAAGGCGTCAGCATCCCGTCGATAACCTTTTTTTGGAGCGACATGGTAAGTTTGGAAATGGGCATCCCGACGGGATTGGAGCCCAGCATCTTTAACGCTTTACTCATATAGGCCGAAGGCGCGCGCATTTTCATGCCGTTGAGCGCCTCAGCCGTTGTCATGGCTTTGGTGGCGGACTGCAGTTGCCCGGGACCGGCCGAATAGAGCCACAATACCTTGTATTCCGTGAAATCGGCTGCAAAATGCTTGTCGTAAAGATCATAAACAACCTGGGTGGTCTGGGCAGCGCTATCGCATAAAAACGGCAGATCCAAGGCCGAGATGCGTGGAAAGCGCGCGGTCGTATAAGATGGGATAATAAACGCAATGTCGGTAATCCCGGTCTTGACGGCATCGGGCAGCTGTTTGGGATTGCCCAGAGCGCCGCCCGGGTAAATTTTAATCTGGACCTGCCCATTGGTCAGTTCAGCAACTTTTTGCGTAAAGGGATCAAAAGATTTTTGGTGCTGGATGTGTTTGGGTGACATAAAATGAGCAAATTTTAATTCAATGGTCTCCGCTTTAACGGTCACCGATCCAGCCATTAAAAATAAAACCGGAACAAAAACGAGTAAGGCGCCAAAAAAGACTGTCTTCTTCATCTGGGACTCTCCTTTCGCCGGATCTAAAACCCGGACCTGTTGATTTTATCTCCCCAACGGTCAAACCTGTTGACGGAATCCATTGAGCAGGGACGTATCGCTTGAGACCAAAAAACGCCGCATCCCTTATTTCCCTTGGCCGGATTGAAAAATACATTTTAAGATTGTTGATTGTCAACGAATAAGATTTATCCCCCGGGAGGGCAAATGGTTTGCAGCTGACGCAAAAACGAGGCGCTTACATTAGATAGACCACGCAAACAAAGAAAAATAGCAGGAAAAGCAATCAGCGGATCAAACTGGGCAGCCACAAAACCAGAGGGGGCCAGACAACGATCATGGCCATGACGATAATATCAAATATGATATACGGAAAGGCTGCCCAGCAAATCTCCTGAATGGTAATTTTCGCCGGCGCCACCCCTTTCATAACAAACAGGAGCATCCCGAACGGCGGGGTGATTTGCCCCATTTCGAGGTTGATCAGCATCAGGACGCCAAACCATACCGGATCAAAGCCGAGCACTTTGATAATGGGCATAAAAATAGGCAGGCAAATCATCATGATTGAAATCGTTTCCATGAAGGTGCCCATGATAAAAACCACCACCTGCATGGCGATCAAAATGATGAGCGGGTGGAGCTCGGCTCCCTCGATCAGCGCCAAAAGCCCCCGTGTGGCCCCGGTGTACGCCATAATGCTGCTAAAGGTTTTTGAAGCGGCAATGATCATGAAAATCATTATTGAAATTTCCAGGGTCCCTCTAATGGCGGCCATGAACATCTTCCAGGTGAACCGGCGGTAAACAAGGGTCACCAGCAGAGTTGCAACCACCCCGGAGGCGGCCGCTTCTGAAGGCGTGGCCAATCCCAAAAGTATCATTCCCAGAACCATAAAAATAATAAAGCCCATGGGCAGCACATACTTAATGGATGCGATCACGTTGGCCCAGAAGGAAACAGCGGATGTTTCGAAGCGGGGCGCCAGGGAGGGATTAAGCCAGCAGCGCAGGACGATATACAATCCGAAAAAGACACCCAGCAGCAGACCGGGCATGACGCCCCCCACCAGGATTTCACTGACGGAGATCTGACCGATGCTGGCCAGCACCACCGCCAGGGCTGACGGGGGAATGAGCATGGCCAGTCCTCCCACGCCCACAATCGGTCCAACGGCCATGGATGTGCTGTAGCCGCGCCTTTTCATTTCAGGCAAGAGAACGGTTCCCAACATGGCTGTGTTTGCAATGGTGGAGCCGCTGGTGGCGGCAAAGAGGGTGCCGCTGGCGGCAGCCAGCAAACCCAAACGGCCCGGCAGCCGTGCCAGCCAGCGATCGATGACATCAATCGTATTATAGGCAATTCCCGAGTGGAACATCAGTTCACCCATGAAAATGAACATGGGAATCGGTGCCAGAACAAAAGTGGATATGGAACTAAGAACATGCAGCGGGATCTGTTTGAGCCCGAGCGGTCCCATAAAGAAGATGATACCCAACAGGTCCATGAAAAGGAAGGCAAAGGCAATGGGGAACCCCGAAAGCAGCAATAAAATCAGACCGGCAATGAAAAACATTAAAACCGCCCACCATTCCATATCAGGTTTCTCCTCTTTCCGAATTTTATTTGCGGGTTTCAGGCGCTTCGGGATTTGAAGCGCCGAGCGTAGCTGAATCCGGGTTATGGAAGTCCTTCAGGCGCTTCAGATCTTTAAAAAATGTGCGCAGAAACTGGCCGACCAGGAAAAGAAAGCCGATGGGGATAATCATGAGGATCAGGTGCTTGGGCATATCCACCACCTGAATATCGACCACACCTCTTTGATATTGTCCCCAGGCGACGACCGTGCCATACCAGCAGAGTATGCCGGAAACCGCAACCCCCATTAAACTGTGAGCCAGCTCAAAATAAACCTTGGATTTAGCGCCCAAACGACTGGTGAGCAGGTCCACCGAAACGTGCTTTTGTCTTTTAAGCACCCAGGCCGTTCCCAAAAGGGTCATCCACAGCAGAGAATACTCGGTAAACTGAACCGCCCAGATGGGACCGGGAATATTAAAAAACCGGGCAAATATCGTATAGGCAATCGAAAAAGTGATAAAAAGGAGGAGAAGGCCGGCGAGTACCGCCAGGATTGTCATTACATTGTCCAAAATCTTAACCATAAACCCCTCTCCTCCTCTTTTTTTCTATTACAAATATCTTACGGTTATGCATGGAACTCAACTAACGCTCTAAAAACCACAAAGCGCACGAAGGTCACAAAGAGAGGATGGCTGAATTTTCCTTCTCGACCTTCGTGGTCTTCGTGGTGCGATAATAAGTGGGCCTATTCAACTGGAGCTTTCCGGATAACCGACCACAATTTTATTACTCGGATATCATGTCTCTAAATTTCGGCCCGTTTTCCGGATCTCTCGCGATAACGGCTTCCCATAGTGCCGAGACGGCCGCATCCTTGAATTTTTTGGCATCCGCTTCCGGCAGGTTGATGAACTGAATACCCATCTTCTGCAGCTCCGCATTTTCTCGCGGGATGTACTCGTTGGCACGCTCGATGGTGCGGTGTTCATCCTCTTTGGCCGCTTCGATCAGCAGGTCCTGAATCTTTTTGGGAAGCTTTTTCCATTTATCCAGGTTGACCAGCACCACATCTATGGCCTGATAGGGAGTGGCGGGTTCCAGAACGTATTTTGTTACCTTTTCCCAGCCCCATTCCCGGATCTGAGCAGCCGGCCAGACATAGCCCTGAACCACACCGCGTTCCAGGCCGGTATAAATGTCGCCGGGGGGCATCATGACGGGACTGGCGCCGAGCTTTTTAAGAAATGGAATCAGCGTCGGTGAGCCTCGCAGTTTCATTCCTTTTAGATCGTCAATACCCTTGACCGGCTGGTTGACATAAAATTGGAAAGGAATGCCGGATCCCATCCGCGAGAGGAAAAAGGCGTTGGCTTTTTCGGCATGAATCTTTTCCATCAAGTCAAAAACCCCTTTTTCACGCTCTTGCCAGGGAGTCAGGGCACTGGCACTGAAGCCGTCCCCGACGGGGATGACGGAGGTGTAGTAACTGGTGGCCGTAAATACCATGTCCACCAGACCGGTGCGCACGGCCTCCACCTGTTCTCTAAAGGATATGACTTCCGGGCCGCCCTTGTATTTGATCTCAAACTCTCCCGGATACATCTTGGCCGCTTTGGCATTGGCGTTGTCCAAAAAGCGCATAAAGTTCTCGACCATGAATGTGGTCTTGGGCCAGGCGGTGATGGCTTCGATGGTAATTTTTTCTGAAGCCGCCTGGCTGACGGATGTCGCAACAACCATCATGAGCAGACCGAGACCCAGTATCAAAATTTTCGTCAACATCTTTTTTCTGCGCATAATACCCTCCTTATTTTCTATTTGTTTAGCAACGATCACTTTCTGCGATCACCATTGTGGCACTCGACAGCTTGAAAAACTTGATCACCTCCTTTTATGCTTATTAGTATTGGACTGGAATAAAATCAATCTTTTACTGCCTTAGAATAAAAAAGAGCTATTTTTTCCGGATCGATCCGGATTGAAGATTACCCTGCAGCAAGCTGCAGGGAATCTTCCCCGTAAGGAATTTTAATCGATCCATAATTCGCTGACTAACCCCGCAGCCAGCTGCGGGGAATGCGCTCGCTATTGCGGGTCAGGCGATGGTTATCTGCCGGCTTTTTCTTTGAGAGCCAGCCAGCTTCGATCGGTTTCGGACTGGATCGATTGAATCTGGTCCGGCGTCAAATGCGCATAACGCCCCTGAACCGACAAATACGCCTCAACCGGCAACCCTTTTGGGTGGTAGGTAATCCGGTATTTAAGGCCGTCGATGATCTCATAAAGCGGGAAGATATGGGTCTCCACCGCCAGGGTGCTGACTTTGGGCGCCATATTTTCGGGGATTTTCCATCCGGTGTTACAGGGCGATAATAGATGAATGAAGCGGGTGCCCCGAAAATTTAGGGCTTTTTGAACTTTTTGCATGAGATCTTCGGGAAATCCGATGGAAGCGGTGGCGGCATACGGTATGCGATGGGCCACCATGATTTCCATGATCTGTTTTTTGCGCCGCGTATTGCCGGTCGGCGTCGTCCCGGTCCAGGTGTGGGTGGGCGTGGCTGAAGACACCTGAATGCCGGTATTCATATAGCCTTCGTTGTCAAAGCACACATAGATAAAATCCTCGTTGCGGTCGGCCGCACCGGATAGAGACTGCAGACCGATGTCGAATGTGCCCCCGTCACCGGCAAATGCCACGACCGGAATATCGTGTTTGCCCTGGATTTTGAGCGCATTGGAGATTCCGGCCGCGCTGGCGGCCGCAACTTCAAAGGCGGCATGGTAATACGGCACATTGGCCGCGGCATTGGGAAACGGCCCGGCGATAACGGATACGCACGAGGGCACGGTAACCACAATCGCTTTGGCGCCGATAGTCCGCAGAACCAGCCGCATACTGATGGCCTGGCCGCATCCCGGACAGGCGGAATGGCCCGAGCGCATTATATCATCGGTATGAGGCGGGCAGGGCGCGCATGCATCTGACGGCTGCTGCATTATTCCTCCTTCATCCAGATCGGGCGGTCAAGAAACGCATCCCGCGAGAGCGCATCTGAAACAACGCGCTGAATTAAATCGACATCGACATCCGTACCGCCGATTCCCGCCAGATACCCCTGGATCTGTTTGTTAACGGGACTGTTGCAAAGGGCGGCTTTCAGCTCTGCACAGAAGATGCCTTCGCGTCCCAAAGATATATTGCGATCGATAACCGCTATCTTGGATACCGGATCCAGCAGTTCCCTGATCTGTGCCGTGGGAAACGGCCTGAAAAGTCTGATCTTCACCAGGCCGATTTTGTGTCCTTTTTCCCGCAGTTGTTGTAAGGCCACACGGGCCGTGGAGGTGATCGTGGCCGAGGTCACCAGCACCAGCTCAGCGTCTTTTAACCCTTGTGCTTCGACCAATCCGTAACTGCGGCCGAAAAAGGATCCGAACTCCTGATCCACTTTCGCGGCGGTTTCCAGAGCGACATACATGGCCTCCTGGCTGAGATGTTTGAATTCCCGGAACTGGGTCTGGCTGACCACCGCTCCAACAAAGCTTGGCCGGCCAATATCAAAACGCTGCGGTATGCTGACTTGCGGCAGAAAGCGGTCCACCTCTTCCTGAGCGGGCACATCGACAGGTTCCATAAAATGCGAAATAAAATTGGCTTCCAGCACCACCATGCACGGCAGCAGGACTTCTTCGGCAATGCGAAAGGCCTGTATGACCGAATCCAGCGCCTCCTGGTTGTGCTCGACATAAATCTGCATCCAGCCGGTATCTCTTTGCGACAGGGTATCGGTTTGATCGCTCCAGAAGGCCCAGGGCAAAGCCAGTGTTCGGTTGACACAGGCCATCACGATCGGCGTGCGGGCGCCGGAAGCAAAATGCAGCATTTCGTGCATCAGGGCCAATCCCTGGGAGGAGGTCGCGGTAAAGGTCCGCACGCCGGTCAGCGATGCCGAAATGCAGGCCGCCATGGAAGAGTGTTCGGATTCCATGCGCATCATGATCCCGCCAAGATCCCCGGATGCTTCCATTTCAGAGAGCTTTTCGTATATCGGTGTTTGCGGCGTTATGGGATAGGCCGCCACGATTCCCGGGCGGCAGCGGCGTGCGGCTTCAGCAACCGCATGATTTCCGGTAATAAATTGTTTCAAGGTTTTTCTCCAAATTTCATGACCCCGCGATTGCAAACCGCCGCACAGGTGCCGCACCCCTTGCAATAGGGGTCATTGGGCTGATACATAAAGGTTTTACCTGCGATGGGATGAATCGACAGATCGGGGCACATCAGCAGACAGCGTTCGCATCCCACGCAGGTTCCGCAGAAAAAACAGCGACTCGCTTCTGCCAGCGCCATATCCGCATCAAAGCCCTGATTGATTTCATCAAAGCCCTTAACGCGTTGCTGTGGATCCAGGCGCAGCGGCGCCAGGGCCCCCTGATGCTGCAGGTAAAGAGGGTCGATATCCTCAAAAGTCACCACGGTTTTCGAATCCCAGCTGGGTTTGGGATTGAAAACCGCTTGCATCGAAAACCCCGGCCCCTCAGCAAATCTTGCCTTTGAAAAATCTTCATCGTAGACGGCCGGGTTCAGATCGAGGTGAATACTCAGGGCAGCGCGCTTACCGGCACCGATGGCGGCAGCCACCGATCCCTGCAAGCCGGTCACATCACCACCGATATAGAGCCCTTTGACCGGGGATGCCAGCGTGTCCGAATCGGGTTTAAGCAGATCACGCGCAGGCATATTGAATGTTTCGCTATCCATTCTGCCCGGATCAGGATTCTGCCCGATGGCCGGAATCACCCAGTCGGCATCAAGCACCAGGGTCTCTTTTTCATTAAAACAGGGCGCAAACCTGCCGCTCTCATCAAATACCGAAAGACAGCGAATAAATCTGACTTCAGATACCTTTTTGTTTTTAACGCCGATTTCCTGCGGCCCCCAGCCGTGGTGAAAAGCGATATCTTCTTGCTGGGCGTCTAAAAAATCACCTTCATGAGCCGGCAATTCATTACGCTGTTCAAGACTGACGATATCGACCTGTTCAGCACCCAGCCGCCGGGCCGTCATCGCCACATCGATGGCAACATTGCCGCCGCCAATTACGACCGTGCGGCCCGTTAGCTTTTGGAGCCGACCTTCGCGAAGGGCTTTTAAAAAATGCAGGCCCGCAATCACCTGCCGTGCATCCGCCCCCGGAACCTCCAGCCGGCGGCTTTGATGAGCGCCCACGGCGTAAAAAACCGCCTGAAATTCCGTCAATAACGCTTTCAGCTTGTTGGCGTCGACGCGAACGTTGCACTGCAGATCAATATCTAGGCTCATGATTCGGGCCAGATCCCGCTGCAGGACCGCTTCGGGAAGGCGGTGTCGTGGAATGGCCAGTTGCAGCATCCCGCCCGGGTTCTTTTCAGCTTCAAACAGCGTCACCGGGTGTCCCATGCGGGACAGATGATAGGCCGCCGCCAGTCCGGCGGGTCCGGATCCAACCACCGCCACGGGCTGCGTTTTACCGATATCGCTTAAGGCAAGGGGTTGCGCATCGCCGAGATCGGCGGCACTTCTCTCCAACGCCCGGATATTGACAGTCCCGTCGAATTCCCCCCGGTTGCAATCGCTCTGGCAGGGGTGGTAACACAGCCGGCCGCAGACTCCGGGTAATGGATTTTCCTGCAGAAACACACCAAGGGATTCGTCAAAACGATTCCGGGAGGCATGGAACAAGGCCAGGGCAATATGATTTCCAGCCGGACAGGCAACCCGGCAGGGTGACAGCTTTTCCTGGAAAAACGGGCGATTGCGATTCCATTCACCGGTTTTAAACGCTTCGGTGCTGGCACGCGATATGGGTACAATGTACTCGGGATTGAGGCATTTCGGCTGTTTCACTGCAACACCTTCTTTCAGCGAATTGCGAGTTGTTCATATGCCTGCCGGGCAGCAGCCAGATTTTCCCTTTTTTTGGCCGGAACCGTTTCTTCGATTGCTGACAGCAAAACCTCCAGGGAGGGCTTTTCCGACAAACGGCTGTAAGCGCCCAGTATCGCCGTATTGATGGTGCGACCCAAACCCTGTTGTTCGGAGATCGCACGGGCATCAATCCGTCCCAAGGAAAACGGTTCCAGGTCCTTGAAGGCAGATTCCGGTTGAGGGGTATTGATCAGAATTTTGCCGCCCGGCTTCAACAGGGATTTTACCTCCCGGGTGTCGATCAGGCTGTCATCCAAATAGATCATTTCACTGGGATGTTTGATGCCGCATTTAAGCAATATCTTCTCGCGGTCAACCCTTAAAAAACTCACGACGGGTGCACCTCTGCGCTCTCCCCCGAAGACCGAAAAACATTGCGGGTATAATCCGGCTTTGAAAAACGCATAGCCCAGCATCTGGGAGGCCATCACAACACCCTGGCCGCCGCGACCGTAGAATTTGATTTCATCCATCAAACACCCTCTCACTTAAACCCGACCGGCGGTTTTCATCTCAAATGCAAAGCGGCGAATATCGAGCTTGGACTGCGCCAGATGGTCGCGGATGGCCGCCGCTATGCCAATATCATCTTTATTTTCAAGACATGTTAGAATGCGGCGGTGGCCTTTAACCGCCCTGAAACCTGCTTCCGCAACATACAGACTTTCGACCCGATACCGCAGCATGTGGTGCCGGAGTTTCTGACACAGTTCCAGTAATCTCGGGCTGCCGCTGGCCGTTACCAGCATCTCATGGAATTCGGCGTCTCTTTCGACAAAACGTTTCGGTTGGCCGGCCTGTATTTCAGCTTCAGCCGTATCGATATTGGCCTTCATGGCAGCCAGTTCTTGCAGGGTAATGCGTTTCATGGCCCACCGGGCAGCTAATATTTCATTGACGGCCCGAATTTCACAAAGCTCTTCGACATCTTCCCACTGCAGTTCCTTGACCCGATAGCCAACTCTCGGAAGCGACTCGATCAAACCTTCCATTTCTAAAATATGGAGGGCTTCACGGATAGGGGTTCGCGAAACATTAATTTCAACGGCCAGCCGGCCTTCGACCAGACGCTCGCCCGCCGCAATATGGTTGGAAAGAATTTCGTTTCTGAGGAAGTCATAGACCTTTTGACGGATTGGCACAGATGGCTTGATCATCAAATCATCGGCAAGGTCAGCCATGACAGACTCCTGTATGAGAATCCGAATTGGGGTACAGTACCCCAGTACCCAAAATAAAATTTTTTGTCAACGCTAAATTGATCATTAAGGGGCTTATAATATAATTAGAAGCGTTTTGACATTATCAGCACATTAGAGTAAAAATATCCGGGCGCGTTTTCTATCACGCCGTTACTCCAAAATTCCACAATTCTGCTGCAAGGCGCTCAACCGGCAGTGTTTGATATAGACTCGTTTTCCTGGAATTGAACAGTTAACTTCGGGCTAAAGGGGGAAATCCATGAAGGTTATTAAATGGATTATTGGCGTTCTGCTGGGTTTGATCGTGGTCATTTTTGTAAGTGTGTATGCCTATCTCAGATCCACGCTTCCCGATTACGACGGAGAAATTACGGTGCCGGGAATTACCAGACCTGTTGAAATCATTCGTGACTCCTACGGCATGCCTCATATCTATGCTCAAACGGATCAAGATGCCTGTTTTGCGCTGGGCTACAGCATGGCCCAGGACAGGCTTTTTCACATGGATTTGATGCGCCGGGCTGCCCGGGGAAAGCTGGCTGAAGTTCTCGGCAAAGATCTCGTGTCCGTTGACAGGTTTTTCAGAACAATTACTGCCGGAAAATCCTTTGAAGATATCGCCGATGCCTATAGCCCGGAAACCCGTTCTGCGTCGCAGGCTTATTCCGACGGAGTCAACTATTTCATTGATCATCACAAAGGACCGCTTCCGATAGAATTCACCATTTTAGGGTATGCGCCTGAACCCTGGCAGCCTTCAGATGGTGTGGCCGTCCATTATGTCATGGCAGTCGATCTCAATATGGCCTTTGGCGTTGAAATGCTGCATGCGGCGGTTATCGAAAAGGTCGGAGAAAACGTGGCGCATGAACTTTTCCCGGATTATGCGGAAGGCTATCCGACCATTATACCGCAAGGTTTAGCGGTGCTTGAATTTCTTAAAACCCTGAATCTGGCCAGAGCGGTTCGCGGCTCCGAAGGCGGCGGCGCCAGCAATAGTTGGGTTGTGGACGGAAACAAGTCGGTAACCGGCAAGCCGATTCTGGCCAACGACCCTCACCTGGGCCTCGGGGCGCCCGGCATCTGGTATGAAGCCCACCTGGTAAGCCCGTCGATGAATGTCTCCGGAGCCGTGCTGCCCGGAATGCCTTTTATCATTATTGGCGCCAATGAGCACGTGGCCTGGGGGTTTACCAACGTCATGGCAGACGATACGGATTTTTACATCGAGAAGATAAATCCAGCCAACCCCGATCAGTATGAGTTTATGGGGCGCTGGGAAGACATGCAGATTAAAGAAGAAGTCATCCGGGTTAAGGGCGGCGATGATGTGATCTTCAAAGTCAGAAAAACCCGCCACGGCCCGATCGTCGATGAGATCAACCATTATGAAGAACCCAAAGACACGGCCATTGCCATGCGCTGGACCGCTTATGAGACGCTTCAGGCTTCCCCGTTTATTGAGCTCAACAGCGCCAAAAGCATTGATGACATCGAAAAAGCGGCAGCCTTATTCAAGTGTCCCGGCCAAAACTGGGTGTATGCCGATGATCAGGGTAACATCGGTTATTGGGCAGCGGTTGCAATCCCCGTTCGGGATGGTTTTTCCGGAACGCTTCCGGTCCCTGGCTGGGACGGTAAACATGAGTGGAAAGGCTATGTTCCATTCGGGCAGCAGCCGCATCTCAGAAACCCCGCCCGGGGGTGGATCGCCACTGCCAACAACAAGCATCTGGGCGATGACTACCCCTATGCCATATCTCACTATTATGCCATGCCGGATCGATTTGTGCGAATAAAGGAAATGATTACGGCCAGGGAAAAATTCGACACCCAGAGCTTCGCCGAAATGCAAACTGATTTTTTTGTGGTCCTTGCCAGGGAATGGGTCCCGATGATGCGGGCGTCTTTAGCCTTATCCGGAAAAGCGTTTTCAGAAAACGAAAAAAAGGCAATGGCCTTCTTAAAAAATTGGAATTTTGTCGCCGGCAGCGAAGACGTCGCGCCCACCATATTTCACGCAACCATCAATGCAATGGTAAAAAACACCTTTAAAAAAAGGCTCGGAGAGGATCTCTATGGCCAATACATAAAAAATTATTATATGGTGTTTAACGCCATGCGGAATCTGATTGCCGCTGGGCAGGGCCAGTGGTTTGACGACCCGGATACCGCTGAAAAGGAAGGCATCAACGACATCATCAACAAAAGCTTCGGCGAAGCCGTTGTCTATCTGAATGAAAAAATGGGCTCAAATGTAGAAGATTGGAAGTGGGGCAAGCTTCACACCCTGACCCTTTATCACCCCTTCGGGAAAAGCTCCGCTCTGATGGGGTACTTCATGAACATCGGGCCACATCCTATGGGCGGCAGTCTCGCCACCGTGAATCCCCAGCCTTACAAATTAACATTGCCCTGGGAAGGGTACCACGGCGCTTCGCTGCGGTATATTATCGATTTTGCCGATCGCAAAAATTCTCGCCGAGTGATCCCCGCCGGGATTTCAGGAAACTTTATGAGCCCTCATTATGACGACCAGGCCGAGCTCTGGCGCACGGGGAAATACCGACCGTTTGTTTTGGATCGGGAACGTATCGATGCGGATGCACGCTACACCCTGAAAATGTTGCCGGGATAAAAATGCGTTTCAGATATTGTTGAAAGCATTAAGTTATGATATAATTTTAAAGAGTTCGTGAGAGTCCACGTAAGGCCTGAATTGAGCAATGCTTGAAATTGAAGATCCGCCTTTGGAGGATTGCCGCAAATGCTTGAAAACGCTCATTTTAGGTAAGATTAATTTCCTGGATGGGGGGGCAGTTCAAGCGGGTTGCCCCCCTTTTTTTAAGATCACCATAAACCCAATCATATGGCAGGGGGCAACGCTTTGACCAATTTGACCTTCATCGGCATCAGCCTGGTTGGTTTCGTGATAATTTTTGTTTTGCTTCGGTTTCTTCCCAAAGTAAAAGGCAAAAAAAACGACCCGTTAGTTACGCAAAAATCATTCCTTGCTTCCCACCCGCAATCAACAGGCCCGAAGAGAGTTTACCGGATTTAGCCTGGCGATAGCCCTTTTCAAAGCGCTTTTGTGGTTGTTCGTTACCCAATCCATAATTCATCATTTAAGTTAATCTTTAAGTTGCCGATATATTTGGTGAGCGTAGCTTCACGATGGTGCAGCACACTCAATGGGTTGGGGTGGCTCTCCGGAAATGGGGGGCCACCCTGATTTCCATTTTCCGTGAACGGCTAAAACGACAGACAGGAAAAAAGTTATTTAAAATGGGAAAACGAAAAACATATTGCACCAATTTGAATGCCGAGCTGATGAAAGAAATCCGGGTTCTATCAGCCCAACAGGTAAAGCGTCAAAACGAACTCCTGGAAGAAGCCATTAAGGATCTGCTTAAAAAATACAAACTCCTGGAACCTTCCCTGGGCATTTCGAGTGGCTGAACAATTTTAAAACCTACCTTCTTTTCAAACGGCAACTCCCGGTATCGTCTTTTGATCAAGCTGCAATAATCTACCTGAACTCCGCCCTGATTTCATCATCCACACCGAAAATATAGGCAATTAACGCCGTGCGCATCCACATGCCGTTGCGCTCCTGTTTCCAGTAAGCCGCACGCGGATCCTTGTCCACCTCTACTTCGATTTCGTAACGGCGGGGCAACGGGTGCATGATGATGCAGTGGGATTGGATCACCGACAAATGTTCTCTGGTGAAATGAAAATTCGGGTAGATATCGGCTTCTTGCGCCGGAGCTTCGGAGTATTCTTTTTGAATGCGGGTCATGTAAATCGCATCCACCTGGGGCATGACGCCGGCAAAATCATCGGTTTCATGGAATTCGATGCAATGCTTTTTCAGGAAACTTTTGATATCCTCTCTCATGCGAAATATCTCCGGTGAAACGAAATACAGAATGATGTCTTTGTAATTTCTCATCAGATAGCTGAGCGAGCGAACCGTGCGACCGCGCTTTAAATCCCCTACCATGGCAATTTTTTTACCGTCCAGGCCGCCGATGTTGCGAAACGATCGCTCCAGCGTATAGATATCCAGCAGCGCCTGGGTGGGGTGCTGATCGGGTCCGGAACCGCCGTTGATAACGGCCACCGGCAGTTTGTTTTGATTCAGAATCCAGGCGGTTTTTTCAGCAAAGCCGGCTTCGGGATGCCGAATAATAATCAGATCCACATAACTGGCAAAGGTGCGAATGGTGTCTTCCTGGGATTCCCCCTTGACTTCCGAGCTGGTGGAGGTGCCGCGAATCTCCGAAATTTTCATTCCCAGAATATGGCAGGCATTGAGAAAGGATATAAAGGTACGGGTAGAGGGCTGAACAAAATACAGCATGGCGCGCTTATGGGAAAGCAAGCCGCTCAGTTTGCGTGCGCCCATTTTGGTCAGGGCCATGCGGCGGATCTGCGTGGCCAGTCTGCACATGGAATCTAGAAATGCGCGATCAAACTGCTGGGAAAACAAAATATCAACCATGCGCCCGTTGCGCATAAAAAAATCCAGCTTGTCGCTTTTTTCGATACTATAAAAGTCGTCCCAACCCCTGTAGTTTTGAATCGTGACTTCCTTTGGCTCATCCATAGCTCCTGCCCTTCCTTTTTGCATGATGGGTTTTCATATCGGTAAAGAACAACGGCTTTGTAACAAAAGATATCACCCTCAGAGAGATTGCATTTTTAAAGTGATTTCAAAGCCTCAGACTATGCTCGAGAGCAAGGCGCAAAGCGATTCAAAAGCGGAGCATACACGTTAGTATGTGAGCATTTTGAATTGGTTTGGAACACAGCTCTCGGGCATCAGATGGGGCTTTGAAATCACTTTTAGAAGATTTCATCGACAACCGATCTAAACCATCCGATATTTTTTTCATCCAACTGATAACAGGTGGCAGTGCCTTCGATAACGCCGGAAATCCAGCCGGCCGCTTTGAGCACCTTGAGATGCTGCGAAACGGTGGCCTGGGCAATCGGCAAATATTCGACAATATCTCCGGTGATGCACCCCGGATGGGTTACCAGGAACTTGATAATTTCAAAACGGATGGGATTGCCCAAGGCCTTCAACATGCTGATCAGACGGTCCTGATTGTTTCCGGAGATATTCAGTGTGCAACATGCGGGAGGAATCGCTGCTTTTTTCGACGCCATGCGTTTGGATCCGTTTATCGTAATTTTACGGTAAACAATATCAGATGCGGCCTGAATTTGACAACCCCTGATTTGAATTTTATTGCCCCCGCCCCCCGGACGATTTTATCTATCACTGTTAAGTGTCAGCGAATCGAACGGAAATGTATCCGATCAACGCTTTCAACCCATACAATTACCTTTGATGACCTTTTCCGTGGCTTTGTTGCTGACATTTATTGCCCCGGCCCCTGACAATATTTGTAACCTGCCTGTTGGCATTAAATTCCAATTAAAATTTATGTCTCTGTAATTATTAAAAAAAATTATTTGTTCCTTGATGGTACGGATTTTGCTCAATTTTTAAAGCATCATCTTTGAAGCCATCTCAAAAATAGGATTTTGGTTCCAGATCGCGGCGGGGCCGAGTTTCAAACCGCAGGCATACTATTGTATGTCGAGGATTTGAAACAAGGCTCCAACAAAGATATGGGGCCAAAAGACATTTTTGGGACAGCTTCTGATTATCGAGGGACATAATGAACAAGAAAAGACTGCTCGGCGTTTGCCTGATATTTCTGATGGTGGCGTTTATATTGATCCAGCCGGCCTACGCCGGTCCCGGCGGCCAGATCGCCAAAGTCCTGGCCAAGACCTTCTGGGGGAAAATGGTTCTGGGTCTGCTGGCCGTCATTCTGCTGCCGGTCGGCGTCTATCTGTACATCAAGCAGCAACTGGCGCAGCGGCGGGCCTGTAAAGACATGAAGTATATGGCGCAGTTTGACCCCAATTTCGAATGGCTGCGGGCCAGAGAGCGCATATTAGACTGCTTTTATCGGGTCCACACGGCCTGGAAGGAAGAAAATGTCTCCGACGCCTGTGAATATATGACCGACTGGTACTGGCAAAACCAGCAACTGGTCTGCCTGGACCGCTGGCACCGGGAAGGCCTGCGCAATGTGTGTGAAGTCAAAAAGATCCATGCAATTCGCCCGCTGCTTTTCATTCACCGCAACGATGATATTGCCCATGAAGGTTCCATGCTGGTGGTATCAATAACCGCCAACATAAAAGATTACCTGGTTCAGCGCGAGACCGACAACGTGGTTGAAGGTGACCGAAAATACAAAGATCACGAAACGATCTGGTCTTTCACCCTGGTCGAGGGCAACTGGCGGGTGTCAAACATCGAAGAGGCCGGGTGTGAATTTGACTATATCTTTCAGGTTAAAAATGTGCCCAAAATTGAAGAGACGGTCCTTGGCCTGGCGAATCCACTAAAAACCGACAACCGGCAAATTGATACAGGCAAAGGGAGGGTGTCCGTCGGTTGCACCGATCTGCTTTAACGAGGAATCCGGATTTGATTTTTATATAGAAGTGATTTCAAAAACCTGAGATCATTTTCGAAAGCTCCGCTGGCTGGCGGGATTTCGCCTCTTATTTTAAAATTATAGGTGCTCAACAAGCGCAGGCCAATGAATTGCAAAAGATTGAACCCGGTTATATAAAAAGATTAAAAATGCCTTGACAAATATTTTTTTTGTTCTATAATTCGAAATATGTCGAATAGTAAAAATAAAAAACTGAGCAAATATGCCGAGGTCTTTAAGGCGCTGTCCAACCCCAACCGCTTGAAGATATTCTGGAGTCTGGCCACCTGCTGCAAGCCCGGAACCATCGGGATCATCGACTCGGGCAACACGGCCTGCGTGGGCGATATCGGTAAGGATCTGGATATCGTCCCGTCCACCGTCTCCCACCATATCAAAGAATTGCGCCGGGCCGGCCTGATCAAAACCCAGCGCCGGGGACAGAATATTGAATGCTGGGTGGACCCCGGGATACTGGAAGAATTAAAGGTTTTTTTATCATTTTAGCAACGCGTCATTTTTTTTGGGCAAGCATTTCGATAAATGTCGAACTATCAAAATAAAATGCTTTCAAAACCTCAGATCAGGTTCAAGGGCAAGGCGTCAGGCCGATCGGGAAAGTCGTTGTTTCCAGCATACGTGAAGTATGTGAGCATTTATCGGAGGCCTGTGATGCACCTCAGTGTAATAGAATGGATAGCGAATCCAGCTTCGCTGGGCAACGCAGCCCTTGAGCCTCAGATGGGGTTTTGAAACCACTTCTAAGGAGGGATTACAAATCATGGAAACAAAGAAATCCGAAGAAATCCGCCAATCGGTGCTAAACCATTACGGTGAAATTGCCCGAAAGGAAACTACAGGCTGCGGCTGCAGCGCACCTTCGTCCTGCTGCGGCACGATTCCGGCACCCATTGAAAACATCTCACGGGCTTTTGGCTACACCAAAGAACAGATAGACAGTGTGCCGCAAGGCGCAAACATGGGGCTTGGCTGCGGCAACCCCCAGGCAATTGCATCCTTGAAGCCCGGGGAGACGGTTTTAGATCTGGGCAGCGGCGGCGGTTTTGATTGCTTTTTAGCCGCCCGCGCGGTGGGCGAATCCGGCCGGGTGATCGGGGTGGACATGACTGCCGATATGGTCGGCAAAGCCCGGAAAAATGCCCGGAAAATGGGCGTTAAAAACGTCGAGTTCCGGCTGGGCGAGATCGAGCACCTCCCGGTGGCAGATGCCAGTGTGGATGTGATTATCTCAAACTGCGTCATCAACCTTTCGCCGCGGAAAGTTGACGTTTTTCGCGAAGCCTGGCGCGTGTTGAAGCCCGGCGGCCGTCTGGCGATTTTAGACGTCGTGGCACTTCAGGCCCTGCCGGCTGAAATCAAGAATGATTTGTCCCTGATATCCGGCTGCGTCGGCGGGACGGAGGTAATTGAAATTATCAAAAACATGCTTCAGGAGGTCGGCTTCCAGGATATCCGTATCCAGCCCCGGGCTGAAAGCCGCGAAAGTATCCGGGAGTGGTTTCCGGGGCGGAATCTAGAGGACTACGTGGCATCGGCTACGATCGAAGCGAAGAGACCGATCTAAGTCTCACGCCAAGGCGCAGGGGCAAATATGGCAAAAAATCTGAATCCTCACGCTAAGACGCAAAGTCGCGAAAGAGTAAAGATTCTATAAACAAGAAGCAAAAGGAGAAAAAATTGAACATTAAAACAACGACCCAGGAGATTGTGATTCCAGCCGGGGATGAATGGATTATTCGGGTTAAAGAAAGAGCCTTTGAAAATATGAAACGCTATGACGGCTGCGCCCAGGTGATGGTGGATGCCTTTATGCAGGAATGGAAAATGCACGATCCCTGGGTGACGCGGTCTGCCACCGCATTTTTAGGCGGCATGCTGTCTTCATACACCTGCGGCGTTCACGTGGCGGGCTTGATGGTTTTGGGGCTGTTAATGGGCAGAGAAAACATCGAAGACGGCCTGGACGGAGTCTTTCCCGTCGCAATTCCGGGGCAGGAGCTGATTCAGCGGCTCAATACCAGGATCGGTAATCATTCTTGCCGGGAGCTGACCGGTGTGGATTTTACCGATTTGAACCAGGCGCTGGCGTTTCAGGCTTCAAAGGATCATGAAAAATGCTTTGCCCGGGTGGCGGATGGTGCCGAAGAAATCGCCTTGTTTATCAAAGAACTCAACCAGAAAGGCGAGTTGTTCCGGCTTTCAAATTAAATTAACAAGCCATCTCAAAAATGCATCTAGCACTCAATAACTGCGTTAAAAGCCTCCTTAAAATGCTCACATACTATACGTATGCTGCGCTTTTGCGTCGGCTTTTGC
>Ga0209742_10000222_pt1 | contig 32102 bp, 25 predicted proteins | sample DeeMarSeWOR38_10_FD_187462 | JGI IMG/M metagenome (GOLD analysis project Ga0209742, IMG submission 187462) | Marine sediment microbial communities from White Oak River estuary, North Carolina - WOR-3-8_10 (SPAdes) (version 2) | ecosystem: Environmental > Aquatic > Marine > Intertidal zone >...
TTTTCAAATTCCTCCTCTCTATTATGCTGACCCCTGAATTCTGATTCCTGAATTCTGACTCCTGTATTCTGACTCCTGAATTCTGACTCCTGTATTCTGACTCCTGACTCCTGAATTCTGACCCCTGACTTCTGATTTACGGCCACATCAGCGCCATTTCCGCCCCGCGAAACCAGATACCGGTAATCGTCAGAATGATAAAGGCGGCGAGGAACAGGACGAAAACGGATTGAATCGATTCGTTATTTGTCGCTGCGAATTTTTTCGCCGCAAGCCAATAAAAAACGATGATTCCGGCCAGGACAAAAGCTGCCGGCAGAATTCCATTGCTGACAATCGGAGGCAAGCCCGGCACCCAGGCAGTAAAATCGATGATAAATTCATCTGCAACAATGACGACGGGTGTAAAAATTATAGCAACCAGCGCTGCCACAACAGCCATCCTGCGCCCCATGAGTGATGCGAACCACACGCCGGCTGTTTCCCTCTGATAATTAAAATAAGGAATGCCAACCAGGGCAATCAACATCAAAACCGGGATGATAAACAACGCAAACAGCGGGTGAAAGTGCAGTAGAAGCTCCTGGATGCCGGCAAAATACCAGGGTGCTTTGGTTGGATTGGGGCTCAGACCCGGGTTGGCCTTTGCTTCCAGAGGCGCATTAAAGAAGACCGAAATTAGCACGATGATAGCGACCAAGACCAAAGCAACGACGATCTCTCTTAAAATCAAGTTGGGAATGGTCGGCACCTTTTCATCCTGGCTGGTTTCGTCTTTGTCCGGTCTGCGGGGTACGACCAGGCCGCCGGCTTTGCGCACCCGCCAGAAGTGCCATGGCATCAAGATGATGAGACAGGCGGGAATGATGGCCGTGTGGATGGCAAAGAAAGTAGACAGGGTGGCCGGTCCGATATCGTCGCCGCCGCGTATGAGCTTTTGCAGCCATTCGCCAATTATAGGAATATATTCCAGCATGCCGGTGCAAATCGTAATGGCCCAAAAAGCAAGCTGGTCCCAGGGCAGCAGGTATCCGGTAATATTTGATACCAGTATTGCCAGGAACATGGCCAGGCCGATAATCCAATTAAACTGCCGCGGCGGATGAAACGCCCCGGTAAAAAATACGCGCAGAAAGTGCAGAAAAACGATAAGCAGCAGGATATTTGCGCCCCAGTGATGTATATTGCGAATCAGCTGGCCAAAGGGTACATTATTTTGCAGATGAATAATGGACTCGAAGGCGCGGTCGGGAACCGGCTGGTAAACGAATTTCAGCATCAAACCCGTTGCAAACAGCATGAACACCAGCACAACAGTCATCCCACCCAGGCCCCAAGTCAGTGTGAATTGGAGGGTACGTTGCTGAACGCTTCGCGGGCGAAAGTGAAGAATCAGGCTGTTAAAAAAATTTCGATAACGCTCACGATACACTGTTCCTTGTATCGTGCCGGGAAAAATGGAATAGCGGATACGCTCAAACAGATTGAGCCGATCCGGCATGGCATTGTTTTTTTGCATATACGGCGCTTTCTGAAAGCCAGAGGATTCATCAGATGCAACAGCAAACCATACCCCGGAGATGTGTGGCTGTCAATGCCAGTGCCGAGCGAAAGTGGCAAATACTAGATGTCATCTGGAATACACCGGAAATGACATTTTAAGGGCAGGCGTTATTTCTCTCAAGGCTCAGAACGGTATTGCATTTCCTCAAAAAAAAAATTATACAAGGAACCCATGCGGCCGAACAGATTTGGGAAATATGCTCCCATATCTGCAATCGGTTGGACTGATCCGTCCTGATGATTTCCCGCCGGAGACAGGCTTCAAACCACCTGCGGGAGATGATCCGGTTTTCCCCGCCCGGCCAAACACCCTTTGAATGTAAGTGCTTGTTTTCAGATCAAGAAAGGGTTTTTCGATGACCGAATATGTTTCCTCAGCAGTGTTCGTCTATACTGAAGATACGAAGTATCTTATCGAACCGTTACAAAACAATTCAGTGGGTACCCGCATCACCCCGATGGCATTCGATGCCTTAATGCAAACGCCAAAGGCCCGGCTCGAGGGCGTTGATCACGTGGTGGTTGCCGGCCCCCTTGATGTAATCAAGGAAATTTTACGCCTGGCCACCGATTTCCATTTCAGCACGGGAATCATCCCGACGAAGGAACAAACTGATCTCATCAAATTCTACGATCTGCCCAAAAATCCGGAAGACGCCGCCGAACTGGCACTGCGCCGGGACGGCCAGGTCATGGATATAATGTTGTGCAATGGGAAGATCATGCTGTTTAAGGCAACCGTCGGACAGATCCCCCTTTTAGATACCCCCTCCAAAGCCAGCTGGATTCGCGTAATGGCTGACGCCATGAGAAAATTTTTCAAATTTAAACTTTACACGTTTAGATTCAGTACCGCCGGCAAGAAAAAGATACATACCGCCGCTAGCGGGTGCATGATCCTGCAGCACAGCAGGGGAAGCTTTGCCTCCAAATTAATCTCTCAAGATCATACCTTTTCGGACGGCATGATTTCACTGGTCATTTCGGCTCCCATTTCGATGATTGCCTATGCTCGATTACTATGGCAGGCCCTTAAATCTTCCGCTGGATTTAAAAAACTTCCCAGCTCCATCGGGTATATCAAAAGCCCTCAGATCGATATCGCTGCAGAAACCCCAATCGATGTCATCATCGATGACGAAGATCGCACCCAGACGCCGCTGCATTGCGAAACCATACCCCAGGCGGTGCGCATCAATGTCGGGCAAAGTTTGCAGGATGAAGCCGCGGGCGTTGCGGTGGCCGCAGAAAGAATTGACATCGACAATCTGCCAACGGAAAATGAGCTGCTCAAAGCCAAGCGGCACAAGAGAATTCCCTTTTTCTCCTATGCCTCGGAAGAGCGCTTCCACGAGCTGTTTACTTCGCTGCGCGAAGATGCACGCATTAATGGGATCTATCTTGTCCTCATGGTGCTGAGCACCATGCTGGCTGCCGTCGGGCTGTATCTAAACAGCGTCTCGGTGATCATCGGAGCCATGTTGCTGGCGCCGTTGATGGCACCCATCGTCTCCCTGGCCATGGGCATTCTTCGCGGCGACATTGCGCTCTTTAGGAAATCGATCGGAAAAATCATTGTCGGCGTTCTGATCGCCCTGCTGTCGTCGGCTCTCATCACGCTATTGTTTCCTCACAAACCGGTTACAGATGAAATGCTGGCCCGGTTGAACCCGACGTTGCTGGATCTGGCCGTGGCCATCATTTCAGGGATCGCTGCAGCCTGCTCCAAGTCATTTAAAGAAATTATGCAGAGCCTGGCCGGCGTGGCGATTGCCGTCGCGTTGGTGCCGCCTCTGACCGTAGCCGGAATCGGTATCGGACGGTTGGATTTTCATTTCTTCTACCAGGCCTTTTTGCTCTTTTCCACCAACCTGGTCGGCATTGTTATCGCTGCCACCTTTACCTTCCGGGTACTGGGCTATTCTGCGGTGGTGCGCAGCAAGAGCGGTCTTGCAGTCGTGTTGATCTTTCTGGCACTGATTTCGATCCCCCTCTATTTATCCTACTCCCGCATCGTGGAGGATCGGGTATTCGAAAAAAACTGGCAGAAAGAACGCTTTTTAGTCAATGAAAAATACCTCCTCATCCGAAAAGCAACCCTATTCCGGCGCGGAGATAAGCGCATAATCTTGATGGAAATATATGCCCGGGAGCCGCTGAACCGCGAGGATTTAAATGCGTTTAAAGCCAAAATTCAGGCAAATTTTAGCCAGAAACTGATCATTCGAATTAATACCTTTTACATCCCGTAAGGTTGTCATGAAAAATTTCGTCCATCTTTCAATCCTTATATTTTTTGCCTTCGGGCTGAACGGATGTGACCAGAAACCAGTCACAGCGCCCTCCGGAAAAACCATAAAGATCGGCCTCATTGCACCGCTCAGCGGACCCGACGACACCAAAGGCAAGGAGGGTCTAAAAGGGATCCAATTGGCGATGCAAATGTGGCCATATCTTCAAAATGGCGACCGCATCGAGCTGATTACAGCCGACGACCAGAACGATCCTGCTTTGACGGTTCAATCGCTGAAAAAATTGGTTCAAAAAAATGAGATCTCAGCCATCATTACATTTTCAACCAGCGATCCGGTTCTGGCCATGGCGCAAGTAGCCTTTGACTATCAAACACCCATTCTGGCGGCCATCGCCACCCATCCGGAAATCACCTGGCAAAATGGTTATATCAGTCAACTTTGTTTCGACGATCATTTTCAGGGAACCACCGCGGCTCTGTTTATCCGAGACGAACTGCTGATCGACACAGTGGCGATATTCAGCAACCCGCGCAACGCATATTCCAGCGACCTGGCTGCAACATTTGAAAGCAAGTTTAAATCCATCGGTGGTGAAATTACCGATTGGATAATTTCAGCGCCCGAAACCGCGGACTTGTCCGAAATGTTAAAAGGGGTGCGCGATCATAGACCGGAATTGCTCTATCTGCCAATCGGCGCAAAGGATGTGCTTCGCATTATCCGGGAGGTGCGGAACCTGGACTGGGCCCCACAAATGATGGGCAGCGATGGATTGATATCAACCATGCTTACGGAGCATAAAAAACAATTATCCCTGCTCAACGGCATGCTGGCGATTGATTTTTTCTCCCACGAAATGGGTTTGACCGATTTCGGGGAAAAGGTAAAAGATGCGTATCACTCTAAGTATAAAGGTAAGCAGCGGGCAACATCAACCACTTATGGGGCCCTTGGCGTAGAAGGATATGCCCTGTTGCTTGATGCAATCAACCGTTGCAAAGATCCCACAGACAGGGAATGTATCAACCTACAAATCCGTTCGACCAAAAATTTTTCAGGCATTATGGGTAACATCACCATTGGATTGGACGGCAAAGCCCAGCGTGCCCTTTGCATCAACTCCATTCAAAACGGCCTGTCTGAATTTATCGTCAAGGTCTATTAGAAGATCAAATATCAGATATTGGATCAAGTATTTGCAAAGGAGATAAGGATGGACGTCGAAGAAATCTGGAAGCGTTTTCAAAGCCACATGGAATATACAGACGCGGAGATGGAATTATTCAAATCCGATCCCCTCAAGGTGAAAATGGTCACCGAGACCCCGGAGTTCGTCACGCACCGGGTGATTGCAGAGGTGATTGAATCCCACGGGTGTCATGCCAGACACCGCGTGGGCGACCGGTTTGTTCTGACCGCCGGCGGTCAGCTCATCGCCGATGAATGCCCCAAAGGCATGTGCGTTTCTGCGATAGCTGAGATCAGCAAATTAATGCCGGCGATTTACGAACGCCTGATAAACAAAACCGATCCGCGATGCGAACGCGTCGATGTGGTCCAATGCTCGGACGTCGGCCTGGATAAGGGCGGATGGGGAAAAATCCTCCTGAAGGTTTATGTTGAAAATGCGCCCCGATCATAAATCCGCTCTTTTGAAAGCGTTGATGCAACTCACCCAAAAATGAAATAACAGGATTTCAAGCTGCACTGGATCGGGCGTGCGGCTGGCGCAATCAATTGATAATCAGTCCGCCATCGACGGTCAGTGTGATGCCATTGACGAAGTCAGATTCATCCGAGGCCAGATACACCGCTGCCGGAGCGATATCCGAAACTTCACCAACCCTGCCATAGGGCGTTTGGTCGACCCGGCTTTTTAAGTACGCCGGGTCACTCAAGAGGTGAGCATTCAAGGGTGTTCTGATATCACCCGGCCCGATCGCATTCACATTTATTTTCTTGGGAGCCAATTCCATGGCCAGCGCCTTGGTCAACCCCATAATTGCGCCTTTTGAAGCGCAATAAGCCGCCGCATTCGGAAAGCCGATTTGGCCGGCAATCGAAGCGATGTTGATGATTTTTCCCTTTCCCTGCTTGATCATTTCCGGCAAAGCTCTCTGGATACATAAAAAGGTTCCCTTGACATTAATGTCCATGGTATCATCCCAGATCTGCTCCGAATGATGCGCTACGTCAGCGCTGATTAAAATACCCGCATTATTGACCAATATATCAAGCCTGCCGTAAATCTTTACTGTTTTTGCGATGATCCCATCCACATCAGCCATCTTGGAGACATCCCCGGCGGCGGCCAGCGCCTCTCCTCCCCCCGCTTTAATCTCTTTTACAACCTCCTCTAAAGGTTCCAATTTTCTCGCATTGACCGTAACCTTTGCCCCTTCTTTGGCTAACTCCAAAGCGATGGCCCGTCCAATGCCCTGCCCTCCTCCGGTCACGATAGCGACCTTATTCTTCAATCTCATAACTGACCCTCCTCAAAATAATAGGATTTTCTTTCATCATCGATAAAAATTCATTGTTATGAATCCATCAGAATGGGTGCCCGACACACAAAAACCGATCATATGGATACAATGTTTTCTTCATCAACGCGTTTGGTTGAATCGATGAGTATTGCGCGGGCTTCATCCACGGTAACACTTTTAAACCGAATTTCTTCTTGCAGCCTTACCTGAGCCATCCTGTCCATATCTGCTGCGATTAGGCAGGCAATTTTAACATAACCGCCCATCGTCACCCCGTCCGGCCCAAGGCATATCGGTTCTTTACCTGCAGGAATCTGTATCGCTCCGATGGCGTTTCCATCATCTACGATATTGGATGGGTCGGAGCCTGCGTCCTTTGATTGCTCCCGTTCTTTGAAAAACAGTTGCGGCCCTTCAAAGCGATAGCCAACACGATTGGAATTAATTGAAACACGGTAAGATGATCCGAGAAATGTTTTTATACTTTCCTCTTTAACATGGTCATCTTGGGGGCCCAGGACAACCCGCAGTTCCTTTTCACTACCCGGCTTGGGGAGAATGTCTTCCCTAACTTTTCGGCCCAATATCGATTCAGCAGAATCAATCGGGGTTCCGGCCTCAAGGATATCTCCTTTTTTCAGTATTCGACCTTTGTATCCGCCCAGTCCGCCTAAAGTATAAGTCGACTTTGATCCCAAAACCTCAGGAACGTCAATTCCGCCGGACACCATCAGATAACCACGCCAGCCAACATGAGCCTGACTCATAGACAGGATATCTCCTGTGCTGGCATGGCATGTTTGCCAGAGTGGAACCCGGTTGCCATTCAGTTGGGCTTTAAAATCACCGCCGGCAAGTGCAAAAGCGACTTCGTCTAAAAACCGAATAATCATGCCCGTGGCCGTCATTTCGATCCCGGCTGCATCCAAAGGATTCAATACGAGCAGATTCCCCATACGCAATGCAAAACGATCCATCGCCCCTGAGGGCGGTATCCCGCTGGCAAAGTAGCCGGTTCGATTCAGTGCCTGGACGGTGCTGAACACACCTGGATTGATGATCTCAAAGATTGGACGGCCCACATTTTCCTCCTAGATTGAAAACGTTTCTTCCTTAATTTTATATTGATAGCTGTATTCACATACCTGCTGCCGAATATCATCAAATTCATCGTCAGAAACCGGAACAAACTTTATGCGATCGCCGATTCGCAGCAAGACCGGAGTCGAGTCAAATGCCTCTAAACTTTGATACCTGTCGTAAATCGGCACGGGTGTCAGACCCATCATCTGATATCCCCCCGGGCTGACGACAGGGTAAATGGCTGTAATACTGCCCCCAAGCGCGATGGTGCCTTTGGGCGTATATAAGCGCGGTGATAGATATTTACGCACGGAAAGCAATACCGGTGGGTCCAGCTGCATTAATTGGGGTGAACCGGGGGTAAAACCAACCATTCCAACCCAATGGATGGTTTCAGAATGAATCCGTATAACTTCTTCGCTTGACATGTTGTTTTCTTTGGCAACAAAATCAAGATCGGGCGCATATTTCCCACCATATTTGACCGGAAGTTCGATGAGCCTTGAAGGGGTTTCCCTCACCTCGGGTATTCCTTCGACGACGCGCTTTATCTTTTCGATTAATACATTCGTGGGCATGTCAAGCGAATTGTAGTGAACCAGCATTGAACGCCATCCAGGAAATGTCTCAATGACGGACTCAATGCCGGCCTGTTTGATGGCACGATCAAAGGCAATCACCTTGAAATTGGCCTCTAAAGTCATCTCATCTCCGATTTCCACGGTAAGATATTGATCACCCGAGTTTAGATAACGAGGGGTTTCATAAATCATAATGATATACCTCCAAAACAGAGATCATGTTTTGAAATCGCTAGAAGTGGTTTCAAAACTCCAGAACAGGTTTCAAGGGCAAGGCGCAGGCCGATCGGGAAAGTCGTTGTTCTCAGCATACGTGCAGTATGTGAGCATTTACCGGAGGTCTGTGATGCACTTTAGTGTAATAGAACCGATGCAAATCCCGCCCCGCGGGGCAACGCAGCCATTGGGCCTCAGATGGGGTTTTGAAACCACTTCTAGAAGTGTTTCTCCATCGGGGCTATTTTGACGTCATTTTTCTCAAACTGTTTTCTGATGGCTTGCACAATTTCAGGGCTTTGCGGGTTATCGCCGTGCAAACAGATACTGGATCCTTTAACCTCTATCTCCCCGCCATCTGTGGTCCGTACTTTTCCTTCTAAAACCATTCGGACCACTTTTGCCACTGTTTCTTGTATGTCGACTTTGCCGTGTACCTTTTTAATTGTGGTGGTACCATCGGGCAAATAATCAAGATCACCGTATAGTTCACCAATCACTCGGATTCCCATGGATTCAGCCATCTCAAACGGCATGGTATTGTATAACGCCAGGAAGATCGGCTGCGGCTTAAAGGCCTGTATGGCCTCTAAAACACCTTTGGTCAGGTCTTCGTTCTTCCAGAGCATCTGGTAAAACTCCCCATGGGGCTTTATATGCTGCAATTGAATTTCAGCGGCTTCACAGAACGCTTTTAAGGCTCCGACCTGGTATAAAATATAGTCCGTAGCCTCCTGCCGGCTGATTTCCATTTTTCTGCGGCCAAACCCGATAAGGTCCGGATATCCGGGATGGGCACCTACCGCCACGCCATATTTTTTTGCCAGGGTAACGGTTTCATTCATCACATGAGGATCGCCCGCGTGGAATCCACATCCCACGCTAATGGAAGTGACATGTTTCATCATCTCCGGGTCGTTACCAATTTTGTAAATTCCAAAACTTTCCCCCATGTCACAATTTAAATCGATTGTTTTAGCCATAGCGATTATCCTTTTTATTTTCAGATCATTTAAAAATAACGTATTGGAGCCGGTGTTTTTCTATTGGTTAAACCGATAAACCCATCTCCTTTTCTTCCTCGGAAATACTTTCTCCAATAATTTTTAAAGCTGCGTCAATTTCTTCCTTCTGAATGGTCAGCGCCGGAGCGAACTCAAGGGCCTGTCGCCCGGGTGCCAGTTTTATGATGAGCCCCTTTTTCTTGGCCCGTTCGACCATGTTGGCCAGGTGCTCCGCCGGCAACGGCGCACGGGTTCTCTTGTCCGCCGTAAAATCGATCGCTGTCCACAGCCCGGTTCCTCTGATCTCGCCCACGATGGGATGGCGATCCAGTTCCTGTAAACCTTCCAGAAAATATTTCCCCAGTTTTTCAGAGGCTTCGACCAGATTTTCCCTTTGTATAATCTCGATGGTTTTCAAACCGGCTGCACAGCAAACCGGGTGATTCCCATAGGTATGCAGGTGGTTGAACACCGCTATGGGCGCCATGACCGCATCGGTGACGCCCACAGCACCCAGCGGGACATATCCGCTGGTTATCCCTTTGGCCATGGTCATGATATCGGGTTGAACATTGAAATGCTCGGTGGCAAACATTTTCCCTGTGCGCCCGAATCCGCAAATAACTTCATCAATAATCAGCAGTATGCCAAATTTATCACAAATCTCTCGAATTATGGGCCAATATTCTTTGGGGGGAGCAAGGGCGCCAAACCCCTGCTGGATGGGCTCTCCGATCATGGCCGAAAAGAGTTCCGGGCCCTCAAACTCGATGGTGTGTTCGATGTTGCGTGCACAAACAATGTCGCAACTCGGATATATCTGATCATAGGGGCAGCGATAACAGTAAGGAGATTCGGCAAAGACACTGCCGGGAGCCAGGGGTTCCATCATATGTCGCATCGGCACCATCGAACCCAGGGCCCGCACGCCGATTCCATTGACCCCATGGTAGGCGCCTTTGCGGGAAAGGACTTTATATCGCCCTTTATCGCCCTTAAAATAATGATAATGCTTGGCAAGCTTCATGGCGGTTTCCACAGCCTCTGATCCGCCGCATTCAAAAGTGAACCGGTTAAGGGCCCCGGGGGTAATTTCAGAAAGAACTTCCGCAAGCTTTATGGCCGGCTCGTTGGCAAACAGTAACGGCGTAAAATAGGCAAGCGCCATCATCTGGTCGTAGATGGCCTGAGCGAGTTCCGCATTCCCATAACCTAAATGAATGGGGCGCGTCACCCCGGCAACCAGATCGATATATTTGTTCCCTTCAGAATCAAATACATGAACGCCTTCACCCCTGGACATCACGGTGATGCCTTTTTCAACTGCAGTTTTAGGGGTCAGGTGCAAAATCAAATGGGATGATAGATCCATTCTGCCTCCTTTTTAATGCAGCCGACAACTTGAGAGGTCCGTGTATTCTTGTGTCAAGGCAAACCAAACGAATTAAAGCATTGCCCGTGAGATGCTCAGGTTGATAATTTGGAAAAATCCGCAAACTTGCCGAAAAGGGAGGCAATGTGACTCAGCAATGCCATGCGGTTGCGGCGAAGGTTTTGATCGTCCGCCAGCACCATGACACCCTCGAAAAATGCATCTATCGGGCCGCGCAGCGTCGCAATGTCGAGAAGCGCTTTTTCAAAAAGCCCTTTGCCCATGGCGTCAGATACTCTTTTTTCAACTTTTTCGAAGGCCGCCAAAAGCGCCGATTCGCTCTCATGTTGAAAAAGGTTTTGCTGGACCTCATCAAACCTGCCGGGCTCTTCTGATTTGCCCGATTTCTTTAAAATATTGACCACCCGTTTAAAGGCCACCGCCAGGGGCTCAAAATCCGGTTTGGCCCTCATGGATTCAAGGGCTTCCAGACGGCTCCATAAATTGGGCACATGGTCGATGGAGACCGCCACAGCCGCAGCGATGCTATCCCTGGCATAGCCCTGATCGGCCAGCAGCTGAACAATCCTGTTTTGCAAAAAAGTATAAACTTTTTCGGTGAGTGCTTTCAGTTCATCCGGGCCTTTTAATTCAAATTGGCTGAGGCTTTTTTTGATCAATTTTCTAAGCGAAAAGGAAAATCCCTTGTCGTTCATGATTTGAACGATTCCGATCCCCTGACGACGCAGGGCATAGGGGTCGGAAGCGCCGGTGGGAATCAGGCCGACGCTGAAGCACCCGCAGATGGAATCGATTTTGTCGGCGATGCTTAAAACGGAGCCGGTGATGGTCTCGGGCAGCGGTCCGCCGGAATAAATGGGCCGATAGTGCTCCTCGATGGCAGAGGATACCGTGGCAGGCTCTCCGGCAATGGCGGCGTAGATTCTGCCCATGACACCCTGCAGCTTTGGAAACTCCCCGACGACCTGACTGACCAGATCCATTTTGCACAACATGGCCGCGCGCGCGACCTGGTGTTTAAGCGCGCTTTCCTGTTTAGCGCCTTCCAGTCCGAAATCGACGGCTTTGGCGATGTATTTGCCGATTTGGGCAACGCGCTGAGTTTTCGCATGCATCGTGCCCAGCCGGGCCTGGAATAAGACCCCTTCGAGTTTTTCCACCCGCGCCGCATTTGAAATTTCCAGATCGCCCTGGTAAAAAAACTGGGCATCGGCCAGGCGCGCGCGCAGCACGCGCTCATGGCCTTTGGCCACCAGTTTCATGTCCCGGGCCCGGGTATTATTGACGGCGATAAAATGCGGCAAAAGTTTTTGAGATTTATCAACAACCGCAAAATATTTCTGGTGTTCCCGCATCGCCGTAATCAGCACTTCATCGGGAAGTTTGAGAAATTCCTTATCGAATCCTCCCGCAACCGCCACCGGATATTCAACCAGATTATTGACAATGTCCACCAGTTCCTCATCGGGCAAAATGCTGCCGCCGGCTTTCTGGGCGGCGTTGGTGCTCTCCAGCTCGACCGCTTTACGACGTTCGGCAAGGTCGACGATCACCCGGGCCGCTTTCAGGCGTTTTAGATAGTCATCGGCGGTATCAATTTTGATTTTGCCGGGCCGCATAAAATAGTGCCCGCAGGAATTGCGGCCGGAACGGACGTTTCCCAGTTTAAATTGAATCACTCTGGAACCCAGCAGCGCCAGAATCGAATGTATCGGCCTGGCAAAGGCAATGTCGAGGTCCGCCCAGCGCATTGTTTTCGGAAAAGGGGTCGCCAGGATGACCTTTGGCAGGATCTCTTTCAGCAAGGTTCGCGTGGCCTGCCCCCGCTCCTGCATGACCGCACAAAGATAATCCCCTTTAGGGGTTTCTTTAACGCTCAGTTGATCGATTTTAACACCGGCTTTCTCGGCAAACTTTCTGGCGGCCATGGTCGGTTTGCCGGATTCATCAAATCCGATCTTAACCGGAGGCCCTGTCAATTCGGTTTTTAGAGGTAGCTGCCTGGCGGCAACCTTTTCGATTCGTAAGGCCAGGCGTCTGGGGGTTCCGTATACTTCGACTGAACCATGCTCAATCCGCGCATCGTTCATTTTTTCCAGCAATGCTGCAGCCATGGCCTTTAGGGCAGGATGAATATAACCTGCCGGAATTTCTTCAGTGCCAACTTCAAGCAATAACGTGTCCATCTTGTCCTCTAAATTAGGTTTCAGGTGTCGGGTGTCAGGTGTCAGTAAAGTAGCTGGAAGGCTGGAATGCTTGAAGGCTCAAAGGCTTCATCGCTTCCGTCTTCCTGGCTTCCCAGCTTTCCAGCCTCCAAGCTATGTGTGCTATCAGCTTTGAGCTATGGGCGAATTGCCCGACACCTGACACCTGACACCTTTTAGTTTTTCTTATTCAGCAGCGGATAGCCCATGCCTTCGCGCTGTTTCAAATACGCTTCTGCACTGGCCCGGGCCAGGTTTCTGATGCGACCGATATAGCCTGTTCTTTCCGTCACACTGATCGCCCCACGCGCATCTAAAAGATTAAATGTGTGGGAACATTTCAGGCAGTACTCGTAAGCCGGCAGAACCAGACCGTCTTCAATTTGCCGCTTGGACTCCGCCTCGTATTTTTTGAACAATTCGAATAAAACGATGACATCGGCTTTTTCAAAATTGTAGGTCGACTGTTCGACTTCCTGCTGATGATGGACGTTACGGTATTTGATCTCATTGTTCCATTGCAGATCATAAACATTATCCACACCCTGAAGATACATGGCAATTCTTTCCAGGCCGTATGTCAGTTCGACGGAAATGGGGTGCAATTCGATGCTGCCGGCCATCTGAAAATAAGTAAACTGGGTGATCTCCATTCCATCCAGCCAGACTTCCCAGCCCAGACCGGAAGCGCCCAGAGTGGGCGATTCCCAATCATCTTCTACAAAACGGATATCATGATCAAGGGGATCGACGCCCAATACTTTCAAACTCTGAAGGTATTGCTTTTGAACATCGAACGGAGATGGTTTCAATATAACCTGATACTGGTAATAATGCTGCAGCCGGTTAGGATTATCACCGTAACGACCGTCGGTCGGCCGCCGGGAAGGCTGAACGTAGGCAACATTCCAGGGCTCCGGGCCCAGCGCTTTTAAAAGCGTGGTCGGGTGGAAGGTCCCGGCGCCGACTTCCATATCGTAGGGTTGCACCATCACGCAGCCCTTGCGGGCCCAGAATTTGTGCAGTTCTAAGATTACATCTTGAAAGTGCATTATGGGTTCCTTTTTCTTCAGGATTTGTGTTTGGTGTTTCGGGTTTGGTTTTTGGCTTATAATTCGTGGTGCGGGAGGTCACAAAATACTAAACACTAAATACCAAACACAAAAAACTAAACACTAACGATGGATCACCAGTCCCCGGGAATCGATTTTGGCCTCTAACAGCCGGCCCCCGTTTTCAGATGAAAGTATCTCTTCCCATATGGTTCTTAAGCTGTCAATATGTTTAACATCCCCTAAGGCCCAGACACATCCGCCGCCGCCCGCACCGGTGAAGCGCGCACCGCAGTGGTGCGCCACAGCGGTTTTTGTCAATTGAACACCGATCTCATCGAGCACATCCGGGGTCATTTTTCGCCGCATGGCGGTCTCCCTGTTCATCAATTCAGCCGCTTTCGTATAATTTCGGTCTGCCAGGTGGCGGACAAACATTCGGGTACAGATCACTATTTCAGCCCATAGATCGCGAAATTTTCCGGCAAGAAATTGGTCGACCCAACGGCCGTTGATGTCTTTGGACACATGCGGCTTCCCGCAATATGCCAGAAGCAGGTGTTTTTCAAAATCTTTATGCGACCTTCGGGGCAACACCATTTTTTTTCTAAATTGAGGATTTTCTATACCGACCGGCCACAGCCATGCGTTGATACCGCCATATATGGCAGCGAGCTGATCCTGAAAACCACACGGAACGCCGGCAACACTTTCTTCCAGCCCGTGAGCCAGAGCGGCAATCCGGGGTCGTGTGAGCGGTTTGATCGAAGACGCCTGCTGCCATAATTTCGATAAAGCGGCAATCAACGCCACAGCAGCTGCCGATGACCCGCCCAGGGCGCTGCGCGGTGGGGATTGTGATTCTATCTGGATATGAATATTTTTTGCATTAAAATACACCGCAATCGCAAACATCAAACCCAGTGGGTGCGCAAAAGGGGCCCGGTCGATGGTAAATTCGGCACTTTTAAATCCCCTGGAAGAAATTTTTATGCGGTCATTGTGATGGGGCAAAAGCCGCACCCGGGTTCTGAGTCCGACGGCGATGTTAAACGTGCACGGGGACAGATGGCGCAGCGGATAATAAAATGTGCGAATATCCAGCGTCCCTCCCATATCGATTCGGCAGGGTGCCGATGCCTCGATCGGTTCTTTTTCAAGGATGCGTTGGAGTTTATTGGTCATCAACAAATCGCTTTATTAGTTTTATTGGTTTCATTGGTTCGATTGGTTGTTTGGCATTTTTGCGAACTGAATTGATCCTTTAGCGTTAACGATTAACCGCTTTGGCAAAAAGAGATTAACCAATCAAACAAATTGAACAAATCAAACCAATGAAACGTCCTGATCATTTTCGAATTTGTCGCAAAAACTTAAGGCTTTGCGGCTGCTTTCCCATGGTATAGGGTACAAATTCCTCTAAAAATTCAAGGCCTTCCTTTAACGCCTGAGCCCCGAACCGGACCCGCGAGGCTTTTTTTAAGTCCCCGCTTTCGGCCCAGAGCAATTGCTTGATTGTTCCCTTCGAAAGCCGAATGCGGCCAGAGGCGCCTGTTGAACACCCATCGCACAGGATGGCGCCCTTGGCAATATCAAAGACAACCGCATTGGGCTGAATGGTTTCCAGGTTTTTGCGGCAACGCCCGCATTGGCTCAGCCTGGGGCTATGCCCGGATAGGCGCAGCAGCCTCATCTGAAAAAAAATGCTAGTTTCAGATGTCGTGGGTGCGCCACGGTCAAGCTGACTCAAAGCATGTTTTAAGAGGTAAAATAGCGGCGCCTGCTTTTGGTTTTCTTCCACCCAGTTATTTAACAACTCACACCAGTAGCTGGCGTATGCGGTTTTACTGATGTCACTGCGAATGGCGCTAAAAGGTGATATTAAAGCAGCTTCCTGCAAGACCGGCAGCCCACGACTTTTACCCGTGCTGGCAACCACTTCCATGAGTGAAAAAAGCTCAAGAATGCCGGCAAATCGTTTGGTGCTCTTTTTTGCAGATTTCGCAATTAAAGAAATTTTGCCCCGCTCCAGCGACAAAAAGGTTAGAATGAGATCAAAGTCCCCATAATCCAGTCTGCGGAGCAAAATGGCAGGCGTGGTAAATACCGGCATGGAATCATAGACCAAGGAGAGTGGTGGCGATTGTGAAATAAAATGTCACGCTGATAATATCGATGGCCGTCGTTACAAAAGGCCCGGTTGCAACAGCCGGATCAATATTGATACGCGCAAACCCCATCGGGACCAGTGAGCCGACCAGTGCCGCTATAGACATTGAACTGATGACTGCAATGCAAACCGCCAGCGCCAGCGCTTCCATGCTGTAACGAACCTGGGCGACACTGCCAATTAACAGCCCGTAAACGATGCCTAAAATAATACCGATCGACAGCTCCTTCAATACCACAGACCAAAAATCCCTGACATCGATGCGGCCGGTGGCGAGGCCGCGCACCACAATGGTAGAGGACTGAGTGCCGATGTTACCGCCCATGCCCATTATCACAGGGATAAAAGCCGCCAACGCAGCAATTTTTTGCAGAGAGCCTTCGAATTTGCCGATAACAAAAAAAGCGATGATGCCACCCAGGCAGCTGGCAAAAAGCCAGGGCAAACGGATGCGCGTGCTTTTCAGTACGGATTTGGTTTCAACAAATTCTTCGCCCGCGCCGGCCATCTTTAATATGTCTTCGGTGGCTTCGCGCCTGATAATGTCGATAACATCGTCTACGGTAACGATGCCCACCAAACGGTTGGTATTGTCTACGACCGGCACCGCCAGAATATCATAACGGGCAACGATTTTAGCTACTTCCTCCTGATCCATGTCAGTCTGAACAGAAAACACATCGGTTGCCATAAACGCTTTCAGTGGTGTTTCAGGTGGTACGAGCACGAGCTGCCGCAAAGAACTGACCCCGACCAGCTTGCCATATTCATCGACGACGTAAAGATAAAAAGGCATCTCGACTTCAGAGTGTTCTTTTTGCAAAGATTCGATCGCCTGCCCGGCGGTGGTGTTCTCAGCCAGCGCAATAAAATCCGGTACCATGATTCCGCCAGCAGTGTCATCCTCATAACGCAGAAGATCTTCAACCTCTTCTGATTCCGTTCTTTTCATTTTTTCCAGGATGGCATCAGCTTTTTCTTCAGGCAGGCGACCCAGTAAATCGGCCACATCGTCGTTGGGCATTTGTTCAAAGACTTCAACAATATCTTCAAGCCGCATCCCGTCGATAAGATCCAAAAAGGTATCCTTATCCAGCTCGCTGAACAGGATGCCTTTTTGCTCGATATCCGCAATCATGCCGAATAAATTGCGCTGTTGCGAAAGCGACAACGATCGGAAAACAGCGGAAAGGTCGGCAGCATGGGTTTTATTGATGATATTGCTCAGGTGGGTTGTCGCCCCTCGCCTTAACAACCGTTTGATACTTTCCACCAGTATTTTAGTGCGATCCGTTTGCATCTTCGTTGAAAATAGCTTTTTTATGGGAGCTGAATAGTTACAATTTCACCGGCTTTGCCGGAAATTTTGATGGGCTCCCCGTTTAATTCCAATTCCAGTCCGCCGGCATTGCCAATAAGCAAATTAAATCCTTCGGACGCCTCCATTTCCAGCTTTTCTCCGGAAGTTAAATTGAATTCTTTAGCCTCATCCTCGTCGGCGATGACCTTAAGCCATGTGTCGTCAACTGCGGTCACGCGCAGTATCAGTTTTTCAGGTCGTTTCGCGGCAGCGCCCTTATTAGCGCTTGAAGCGTTCTCCTGTCGGGAAGGCGCTGCTTCCGGATGCGCGCTGTCGGCCGGTGTTTCACCGGCTTGCTTCTCCGGCGACTGATTTTGAAAATATGAAACGCCATAAAGGGAAAGAACGATCAAAACTAAAATGGCTGCGATAGACAGAATCAGATTGCGCCACGCAAAAAATGAAGACCTGGGAGAAAAACTACCCGCATCGGCCAGTCGGCCTTCCATATTCAGCCGCGCCTGATAAAGTCTGACCGCCTCGTCACCATCGGCACCGATGGCACGGGCATAGGCACGCAGAAAACCTTTTACAAACACTTCATCAGGAAGTGCATCGAGATCTTCTTTTTCAATCAATTGCAAATTGGGGACGGCGATACGCGTTTCTTCTGAAACTTTTTCCAGGTTTATTTTCTTCTCGAGCCGCATGGATTGAAGATAGCGACCAAATGAAAAAAATTCTTTTTTGGTTTTCATCATATTTCGTGTTCCGCTATTTTATAACCTTGATGTGCGAGCGTTTGCGAAGTTCACTCAACCAGGCATTGTAACGGTTGTCAATTGCTTCATTATATAAAATATCTTCAATTTCGTTTTTGACATCCGAAAGGGTCTTTGAGTTTGTCACAACTATTTTTTGAACATAAATGATCTGATACCCTTTAGGGATATTTAAAATGGAGCTGTATTGTCCTTCTTTCATATTTTTGACAATATTTCGCATCTGCAGCGAAAGTTCATCCAGGCGATATAAACCCAGATCTGTCCCCACAGGGCTTCCTGGAGAACCCGGTGTTTCGGTTGCAAAAGATTCGAAAGATCGGCCTTGCTTTAATTGATTTAAAACGGTTTCCATTTTTTCAAGTGCCATTTGACTTTCAGACGTCTCTTCTGGCTGGGAAAACCGGATAAAAATATTCCAAAGATGATATTTGGTTTCCGCGCCATACTTTTCAATGTGATCGTTGTAGTATTTTTCGACTTCTTCATCGGTAATGGCGATCTTGGACTTGACTTCGATATTCACCAGTTTGCTTCTTAATACCTGCTTTTTTAAATCCTCGCGAAATTCTTCAATGGTCAAGCCCTGTCTGGCCAACCCCGCTCTTAAATCCTCATCGGTAAGAGATCGGCTTTCCTTGAAGCGTTCGATTGTCTTATTAATTTCTTGATCACTGATCTCGATTTTAAATTTTTTAATTTGCTGGTCGGCAAGCTTCTGTTCAATCATCTTGTCCAGCAGCTCCGATCGCAATTTAAAAAGCGATTCGCGCTGCTTTTCGGGAGCATAATCCAGGTCCTGGATATTTTCCTCATAGGGTTTTAGGGTTTGATCTAAATCGTACAGGGTAATGATATCATCATTGACAACCGCCACAATGCGATCGACAATAATAGGGTCCTCTGCTTGCGCATGGTTAGAGAAAACGGCCAGGCTGAAGGTCATCACCCCCCAAAAAATCACAGGAAAAAATTTCTTTATTTTATTCAACAGGCTTTCCATAATCCATTATTTATCTGTTTTTATTCCGCACTCTGGCTTGAATCTTCATCCTCCAGCTCTTGGCCTTCACGGTACTTGGAGCCGCTAATTTTTTCCCACTGGGCCGTGTTGATTTCGATGCTGTATTTTCGCTTGAGCTCTTTTATCCAAATTTTGTAAGCTTGCTCGGCTTTCTGCTGGCGCAGGTGCCTGATAATGTTTTCATTGATGTCTATTGCCGGCTCTGTTAACTCAGCAGCAGGATCTGCGGTCTTGTAATTTTTTTCATAATAGCCAGCAATATCTTCCGGTGTAATAACAATTTGATTTTTAAGCTCATTGTCAACGACCTTTTGCATGAGCAATCTATTTTTTAATCGCGCTTCCCACGTTTCATACGAAATCGCGGATTCCAGCAGGGCTTTTTCAAAAGTATCTTCCGGATAGTCGCTTTTAATTTCGCTGACGACTTTTTGAATTTCTTCAGTGGTAATGGAAATACCCAGTTCGTCGGCTCGCTCAAGAATAATCATTTCCACCACCAGCTGGTTTAAAAGCCGCAGCCGCGCGTTTCTGAACTCTTCAGTTTCATCCTTAAAATTATGGGGATAGTCTGCTTTGCTGATTTCAAATGCTTTGTTAAAGTCCAGAACCGTAAGAATTCGATCATGAATGCGAATTAAGGGTTCGTTGTCCGGGTTTGATTCTGAATTCATGCAGCCGCCAAGCACAAGCGAGACCAACACCGCTCCAACCAACCCAATTATTAAAGAAATAAGTTTTGTCATGGGTAACCCATTTATACGCAAGTCCCGGGTGTCAAAATTCAGAAAGGGCCTCTGCCCCCTTTTAAGATCGGCCATATAACCTTTAATTGTTAACACGCTGTATAATTTCTTTCAATATGTTTTTGGCCTGTCCCCGAGGACTGCCACCCGGATCGCTCGCCAATTTCACTTTCAAAAGGCTACCCGGTGTCAGGTCGTAGCGCCCGGGAGTGGTCTGAATCATATCCACCAGTGTTTCAGTGTTTTTCACATGAGCCTGGGAAAATTGCAGATGCAGTTGGCGTTCCATCAGATCCAACCTGACAATGCCGGCTTTCTTGGATAAAATTTTCAACATAATTTTGAAGAGCAGATTGTTGGCTTCTGCAGGTGGTTTCCCATAGCGATCGATGAGCTCGCTTTTAAAATCAGCAATCTCTTTAAGTTCGGTCATTTTCGCCAGGCGTCGATAGGCGACCATCCGCTGGTCGATATCGGGGATATAGGATTCGGGTAAAAAAGCGGACATGCGAACATTGATTTCGGGATCCAGAGGCTCCAGGGGTGTTTCTCCTTTTAATTCAGCGATGGCATCTTCCATCAGCTTTAAAAACATATCGTAACCGACTGCCGCAATATGGCCGGATTGAGAAGCACCGAGAATGGTTCCGCCGCCACGAATCTTTAAATCATTCATGGCGATTTGAAAACCAGATCCCAAATCACTGTGTTCCATGAGAACCTTCAGGCGCTTCCGGGCATCTTTCGTCAGCACACTCTCAGGGGGGATAATTAAATAAGCATAGGCCTGTTCATCTGAACGGCCCACCCGCCCGCGCAGCTGATAAATCTGAGCCAGTCCAAAGCGATCGGCCCGATTAACAATGATGGTGTTGGCCGAAGGGATGTCCAGACCGGATTCAATGATGGTGGTACAAACCAGCATATCAAATTGCTTGCTCAAAAACCGATACATCACCTGCTCCAGATCATTTTCACTCATGCGGCCATGGGCAATATCCAATTTGACTTCCGGCACCATCAGCTGCAATTTCCGGGCGACTTTTTCGATACTTTCAATATTGTTATGGACAAAAAAGATCTGACCCTGTCGCTCTAATTCCTTCCGTATTCCTTCAGCAATTAATTCCTCATCAAATTCAGATACATAGGTGATGATCGATTGGCGAAATTCCGGCGGCGTGGAAATGATACTGATATCTCGAATACCTACCAATGACAGGTGCAGGGTACGCGGGATCGGTGTGGCGGTCAACGCCAGCACATCCACATTATGTTTTAATTCCTTGAGCTTCTCCTTATGGCGAACACCAAAGCGCTGCTCCTCATCCAAAACAAGCAACCCCAAATCTTTAAAAGTGACATCTTTTTGCAGTAACCGATGGGTTCCGATCAAAATATCGAGTTTTCCCGCTCTTAGATCCTCCAGAATCTGCCTTTGTTGCTGGAGCGGGCGAAATCGGCTCAGGCAGGCAATATTGATCGGATAACGTCCATAGCGTTTTGAAAAAGTAGCAAAATGCTGTTCGGCCAGGATCGTTGTGGGAACCAGAATCGCCACTTGTTTACCATTATTCACCGCAATAAAAGATGCTCGCAGGGCCACTTCGGTCTTACCGTATCCGACATCTCCGCATACCAGTCGATCCATGGGGGTCGACTGATACATATCGGTGAGCACATCTTCTATGGCTTTGACCTGATCGGCTGTCTCTTCATATTCAAATCCACTTTCAAAATCACGAAAATAACTGTCAACCAAGCCGAACGCAAACCCCTTCTCATACTTTCGTCTGGCATACAACTTGAGCAACTCACCGGCAATCTTCTCCGCGGAGCGTCTAACCCGGGCCTTGACGCGCTTCCAGGAATTGCCTCCCATTTTGTCAATAACCGGTTCAATACCTTCCACTCCCATATATTTCTGAACCATGCTCATGCGGTCAACCGGAAGGTAGAGTTTGTCGCCATCTTTATAGACAATCAGCAGAAAATCATTGGAAAGTCCGTCAACTTTCAGCTTAACCAGGCCCTTATAGCGTCCGATACCATGATCAATGTGTACGACTAAATCATCCTTTATTAAGTCCTGCAGATCTAACAGTTCAGTTGGACGTGAAGGGCGGATGAGTTTTCTGCGGCGGGGGGTTAATCCGAAAATTTCCGCTTCCGTAATAATGGCCAAAGATTCCGCGGCCCACACAAAGCCCGTTGAGAGCTGCCCAAGGCACAGGTATACGGTATTCGGCTCGAGTATGACGTTTGCAAAGGTCTCTGCGAATTCGAACTGCAAACCGTATGGAATCAGCAGGGATCTCAGTCGTTCGGCCTGGGTCCTGGTTCGGCAAACCATGACGGGCGTCAAACCTTTAATTCTTTTCTCATCGACCCAGTTGGCCAGGGGCTTGAGAAGATATTCTTTTTCCTGATAATGTTTCAGATGCAGACTGACATCGGTCGTATCTTCAATCGTTGTCTCAAAATTCATCCGATCTTCATGATTCTGCTCATCGCCATCGCGGACCTCCAGCATTTTAAAAACCAGCGGCTTATTTTGGGCAATACGGTCTTTGATTTCAAGCCAGTTTGAATACATGCTCGAAGGTTCCACACACATTTTTTGGGCATGGCAGGCGACGTCATAATTCGCAGCGATGTGACTTTCCGAATCCCTGGCCGCTTCTTCCAGTTCTTCATCTCCGACGGATACGACCAGAGAATCGTCTGGCAGGTAATCGAAAACATGGTCCAGCTCCGGATAAATCAGCGGCATCAGACTTTCAATGCCCGGAAACCCTTGTCCCAGTTTGATGGGCTCGATGATTTTTCTGATTTCAGTCAGCGGAATTTCAAGCTCCAATGCACGCGATCTAATCCGGTTGATGATCTGGGGCAGCAGTGCCTTATCCAAAACCAACTCCCGGGCCGGCAGGACGATGGCCTCGTCAATGGCTTGCAGGGTGCGCTGGCTGGCTGCTGAGAAGAGTCGGATCGACTCCGCCATGTCTCCAAAAAACTCGATGCGGAGCGGATCACGATATAGCGGGCAGTAAATATCGACGATTCCTCCTCTAACACAAAAATCACCTGGCTCTTCTACGATTGAAGTATGCGCGTACCCCCCGGAAACCAGCTTTTCAATGAGATCGTCCCTTTGGATTTCCTCACCGGCAACGATCAGTTCAGCATAGTTGATGATCTCCTGTTTCGGAATAACCTTCTGCAACAGGGCATCCACGGCTGAAACGACGATGGGGGGTGTTCTGGCTTCCAGCATCTGATAAAGGGCATTGATTCGTCGAGCTGCGGTTTCATTGTGATAGGCCAGAAATTTAAATGGCAAGATATTATAAGAGGGAAACCAAAACAGCGGCGTATCGGCAGCGCCCTGGAAAAAGCGCAGATCATCGATTATGGATTGGGCCGCTTTACCCGAGGGCGTCACCACGAAAATAGGGATGCGAAGCTCCCGGTAGATTCGCCAGATAAAATATGCCCTTTCAGAACCGCTCATGCCATAACAATCAATACGGCCGTGCCTAAGGGGAATACGGTCTGTCAGGGATTTAAGCGAATTTATTGCTTGATTTTGAACCATAAACAAAGTAATGAAACAGGGCTTGGCCACCGTAGCTCAGCTGGTAGAGCAGGGCATTCGTAATGCTCAGGTCTGCGGTTCAATTCCGCACGGTGGCTCCATGTTGATAATATGGGGTTCCCTGGCAGTCCAACGGGAACCCTTTCTCATATTTAAAAAGATAGCTTTTAGCCCATACTTGGATTATGTGCAACCTAGTGTTTGGTGTTTGGTGTTTGGTATGAAGTTCACAAATCTGTTTCACCATTTTAGAATGCTAAACACGAAACACAAAATACAAAACACGCTCTTTTAGAGACCGCTTTTGCGAGACGATCAAGGCGACCTAAAATAATTGAATCGGCTTCAGATTTTACAAAAAAAACGGATTGAGATTAATTATTGAACGATCATTATTTTATTAATTCGCATCTTGACATATGATTTTTGTACATATAAGCTATTAATAAAATACATATTTAACTCGGTTTGCGCCAACGGCAGCAGTGCCGACTTATTTATGATAGCGGAAATAATTTAAATCACCAAATAAAAATAGCGAACGATTCAGTCAAAGGATTTTTAATTTGCATTGCGGGAGACATCTGAATGAGCGATATGGATGATACTCAGATCAAAGCTGAAATTGACGGGATTATGAACGGTGTCAAAACGATTATGCAGAAAATCGATGCCTTAACGCCAAAAGAAGAACCGCAGCAGGAACAGGCCGAAGATACGGGTGAAGATTCCCATTCAGCAGATAGCAACAATAGAGGAGAAGCGTAAAATCGATACTGGTTTGAAACCACTTCTAGGCCCTATATCCATTTATCCCGAGCCAGTGAAGTGACAGCTCAGAACCATATGTATAAGGAAAGAGGACAGGTTTCTCATTAGGAGGCATCATGGCATTAACCAAAAGCGATATCGTTGCCACGGTACATGAGCTTGGCTTTACAAAGAAAAAATCAGTCGATATCATTGAAACCCTGCTGGAAATCATTAAGGGCTCCCTGGAAAAAAATGAGGATGTTTTGATCTCCGGTTTCGGCAAATTTTGTGTCAAAGAAAAAAATCAGCGCCGAGGCCGCAACCCAGCGACAGGTGAAGACTTGATCCTCAGGGGAAGACGGGTTGTTACCTTCAAGTGCTCGGGGAAACTGCGAAAAAAAATTAACGGGCATTTCTAATGAAAACGATACCGCTCTTAAACAGCGCCATAGTCCCAGGCCCTTTTTAAAGGGCCGAGCGGCCTGACTGATTCATCGTTCAAGGTACTCCTATCGGTTGATCTTCTGTCAGAAAAACCCTTTAAATCTCATCTGCCGGTATACCATCTCCTCTCCGGGCACAAGCAATTTACACCCGTTTATTTTTTTTTAAACATATGCTACTTAGGTGAGAAAAGAATTTCTGCTCACACCTCCTCACAAGTTTGGCTGCGGCCCTCATCAGACGATTCACCTCAGGGGCTGACGAGTTGGAGCAATTTTAGAAAACCCATTTTAACAGCTTGCAGATTTCACTTTGAGATATGTTTTAGATTTAATATTACGCAATGGAGGATTTTAAATGCGCGCTATCATCACCGGAGTAGGACACTATGTGCCGGATAAGATACTTTCAAATAGCGACCTGGAAAAAATGGTCGACACAAATGATGAATGGATCACCACCCGCACCGGAATCAAGGAGCGCCGGATACTGGATAAAGAAAAAGGAACCTCTTACATGGCAACCAAGGCAGCTCAGGTCGTTCTCAAAGAAACGCAAACTTCACCCGAGGAGCTGGACCTGATATTGCTCGCCACGGTAACACCGGATATGCCAGTGCCATCGGCTGTTTCATTTATTCAGAGAAATCTGGGAGCAACCAACAGCTGGGGATTTGACATCAACGGCGGCTGCACAGGCTTTATGTGCGCATTGACAACGGGGGCACAATTTATTGAAAGCGGCCGGCATAAAAAAGTTCTGGTAATCGGTGCGGACAAAATGAGCGCGATTACCAATTACGAAGACCGCACAACCTGTGTATTGTTCGGAGACGCAGCCGGTGCCGTTTTGTTGGAATCCTCTGATAAAAACGATTTGGGCATCAAAGACTTTATCCTGCATCTGGACGGCTCGGGAGCCGAATACCTCAAGATTCACGCCGGCGGCAGTCTCCATCCGGCCTCCCGGCAAACGGTCGATCAAAAGCAGCATTATATCTACCAGGACGGAAAAACGGTATTTAAATATGCAGTCATCGGCATGGCCGAGGTATCTGCAAAAATTATAGAAAGAAATAAGTTGACCAATACGGATATCACCTTTTTTATTCCGCATCAGGCAAATTTCAGAATCATCGATGCCGCCGCCAAAAAAATGGGCCTGGACCCGGACCGCGTGGTTATCAATATCAACAAGTACGGCAATACAACCGCCGCCACCATCCCGCTGGCGCTGTCTGAAACCTATCGGGATAATAAACTCAAAAAGGGGGACTGGGTGGTCACGGCGGCTTTTGGCGCCGGTTTTACCTGGGGCAGCGTGCTGCTGAGGTGGGCCATTGACTGAAAAGTGCCTAAAGTTGGAAGTGCCTAAATTGCCTAAAGTTATAAAAAAGAATAATAGAACGTAATTTAAAACCCCCAGATTTTTTTCGAGAGCAAGGCGCGGTTCGTTTCAAAAGCTGAGCGTACACGACCGTACGTGAGCATTTTGGAGCGGACCGCAACACAGCTCTCGGACAAAATATGGGGGTTTTTACAAGTCGATATTGTATAATTTGATTTTGCTGAGTAACGACGGATGGCTGATTTCCAGCAGGCGCGCAGCCTGGGTGCGATTACCGCCGGTTTTTTTCAGTGCCTTGGTGATGAGCCTTTTCTCCATTAATTTCTGCGCGGCCTTGAGCGAATGGCCGTTAAACAATTCTTCGATTTGATCCCCACTGAATTGCCGACCGAGGGCCGCCGGGAAATGGTCCGGTTGAAGTAAGGTGTCTTCAGCGAGTACGACCGCCCGTTCAATCGCATTTTCCAGCTCTCTGACATTTCCGGGCCATGGGTATTCGAGCAGACACGCCATGGCCGCAGGCGCCATCCCTTTTATTTTTTTCTTTAAACGGCTGTTAAACCGCTCGATAAAATGATCGCACAGCAGGGGAATATCTTCCGTGCGTTCTCTTAAAGGAGGAATTTTAATAGACAGCACGTTTAAACGGTAAAACAAATCTTCCCGAAAAGCTCCATTTTTCACTTCTGCCTCGAGATCTTTGGCAGTGGCGGCGATGACGCGCACATTGATTTTTGTCGCTTTCGAATCGCCGATCATGTGGACTTCATTTTCCTGCAAGACTCGCAAGAGCTTAACCTGCAAAACCAGCGGCAGTTCACCGATTTCATCCAGAAAAATCGTGCCGCCGTCTGCTTCCTGAAAAAGCCCTTTTTTATCCCTATCAGCGCCGGTGAAGGCGCCCTTTTTATAGCCGAACAATTCGCTCTCCAGGAGCGTTTCCGGAATTCCGCCGCAATTCACCGGAATCAGCGGCATATTGGCCCGATCACTTTCAAAGTGGATCGCCCGGGCAATGAGTTCCTTTCCGGTTCCGCTATCGCCCAGAATCAGTATGGTTGTCTTGAACTGGGCGGCTTTGACGGCCGTCCGAAACATGGTCTGCATGGCTTCGCTTTTGGCCACCAGATTGCCGAAGCTATAGTTGCCTTCAATCTTTTTGATCCGTTCTTTGAGCCGGCGGTTTTCCTGCCGAAGGCTTTCGCGTTCCTCGGCCTTTTTCAGCGTCAGATACACCTCGTCGGTTTTAAAGGGTTTCGAAATGTAATCATAGGCACCCAGTTTCATCGCCTCGATGGCCGTGTCAATCGTCCCGTAAGCCGACATCATAATAACGGTTGTGGTCATGATTTTGTCGCGTGCGGCTTTTAAAAAATCCATTCCGCTCATATTGGGCATCTTGATATCGCAGAGGATAAAGTCAAAGTCGCTGTTTTCGATCATTTTCAGCCCTTCATAACCGTTGGAAGCGGTTTCAACCCTGTAGTCGGTTTTCCCCAGCACCTTTGAGAGCATATGCCGCATGTTTTCTTCGTCATCGATGACCAGAAGTCGTATTTGCGAATTTTTAGATGTCATTTTATTTGAACCCTTCATTGGAAGCTGTCTCAAAAATAGTAGATAACGATTAAGGGCAAGGCGCAAACCGATTCGAAAGCGGAGCATACACGTTAGTATGTGAGCATTTTGAATCGGTTTGCAACACAGCCCTTGAGCGTTAGATGCATTTTTGAGATAGCTTCTAGTTTTTTCCGGACACGGCCGATTTCTTCAGCGGTCTTTCGACGCTGCTTGCCGCAACCGGCTGGAGGATATCGTTAGAATCTTCATCACCCGCCCTGTCTGTTTCGTTTTCAGCCACGGGCAGCAAAAGCGTCATCGTGGTGCCTTGTCCGATCTTACTGCTGACTGTCATTTTGCCGCCAAAACCCTCAATAATCATAAAGCTAACCGAAAGACCCAGACCCGTTCCTTTGCCGGGGTCTTTGGTCGTATAAAACGGATCAAAAATATTGCCGATATTTTCTGAAGCTATCCCGGGGCCGTTATCGATGAACATAATTTTTAAATGGGGTTTAGGAGTCATCGCTGGTTCGGGCGCTTCACCGGCCAGCGAACTTTGAATCAAAAGCTTACCGCTGTCCGCTTTACCTTCTGAAGAAATGGCATCGGCCGCATTGATGATCAGATTTAAAAAGACCTGCCGCAGCTGATTTGAATCCGCCAGAACTCTGTCGTTTCCGGCCTCAAGGCGGCATTCGAGCTCGATATTGGACATGAGCGGTTGCACATCTAAAACCTGGGCAACATCATCGATTAACTCATGGACCGCAACGATCGTTAAACCGGCATTCGATGGACGTGAAATCTCGAGAAGCTGGCGGATAATTGTGTTGATCCGTTCGATTTCTTCCTCGGTTCGATGAATATATTCTTCTTTCTCGGCAGCAGGGATATCTTTTTGCTTGAGCAGCTCGAGATAGCCCATAACAATCCCGATGGGGTTTCCGATTTCATGGGCAATACCGGCTGACAATCTCCCCACGGATGCCAATTTTTCGGCCCGAATGATTTCCTGCTGGGCTTTTTTCAATTGCAGATTGGCCGCCTCAAGAGAATTGACGGTGGAACGCAGCTTTTCTTTGTCGACCGAAATGCGCCGCAGCATGCTGTTTAAAGAGACCGATAGCTTATGAAGCTCATTGTCCTCCTTGCGAACCGAAAACAGCATCTCATCGTCTTCGCGGTAATCTTCCGCGCGGCGTGCCAGTCTGGCCAGGGGCTGAAAATAAACTCTGGAGAGTCGATAAATGCCGATAAAGGTCAGAACCGCCGTGTTAATGAAAAGAAAGACAAACAACATCTTTTGGGAGCGCCTCAGGGAATGGTAAATCCCCTCCAGCGGCAAAACGATGCCGGCACCGGCCAGAGTCTGATCGTTTTGCAGCAACGGTGTTGAAAGAATCAAATCACGCCGTTGCTTCCAGAACACACCCCAGGTGGTTCCAAAAAAAATGGCTTCCTGCTTTTTAGACCGCATCGCATTGAAGCAGTGTTTTATTAGCTGGTCCTGCAATTCCGCGGGGCTGTTTCCAAAAAAAAATTGCTCGTTAGATTTACTCAGAACCAGTGCACCGCTGACACCGGCTTCGGCCAGCAGGCGGTTGACCTTTGCTCTGGATGCGGACGAAGATAAATCGGACGCCAGATTCAAGCTTTTTATCAGGTCGGTCTCGAGGGTGGATAAGATAAACTGGCCCCTGGATACCTCTTTGCGGACCATGTCGCGCTGGGCGGTCATCACCGTAACAATATTGATCAACAGCATGGCCACAAAAAAGAGGATGGCAATGTTGAATGTAATTTTTGTTTTCAGACCACGGATAAACACAGCAATCCTTAAGTATCTGCTATTGTTATGGTTATCGTTATAAGAAGTTTATCACAGTCTATTTTTGTTTGCAAATATTGTGCCGTTTTATGAATAAATCCAGTCTATTGACCCGCCAGCCAGCATGTGCCTGCGGCGGCCAGGCCTTAAAACCAAATAAAAAAATGCTTGCGACGGGATTGCGAGAAAAAGAAAAATTATCTAAGATCGAAGAAATGTGATGGGAAAAATTGACCATGAGCGGATTTTGAACTCGGAATAAATGGGAATAAAAAAGGCGGGCAATTTCTCACTAACAGAGAAAGCCCGCCCGTTTGGATCGATTTTCTAGAATGCAATCACAAATAGAAGACCGTCGATGCTATTCAACCGGTTCTATCTGTCTATTAAATCCCGTTAAAACCGATAAAATAGTATAATCCCGCCGGTGAGTTGATTGGCATCACCCTCGTCGTCCACCACCGGGCTGTCTTCAGCGTCGCCTATAAGCCGCTTGTAGCTAAACAGGCCCATGAACCCCCAGTGCTCCCAAGGTTTAAAGGTCGCCGCAAGATTCAGCCCCACATCTTTAAATCCCGCATCGGCATCATAGGTATCCAGCCCGCTGCGAGCCGAATCGGCAGCATCGATTTCAAAGTATGCTTCCATGTAATCATCGTCTGCCCAGGTGGTAAATGCCCCCAGAGAAAGCGTCCAGGTCGGATCGAGGGGGATCGTGTAGCCACCGTTTAGCCGGATGATGGCCCCGTCATTGCCATCGGCCGCATCGGCCATGGCTTCAATGCTGGCATTCCAGTAATTATATTGGAACCCGAAAAAACCGCCGAGCATGACAGAGGCGTCCACCTTTGCCAGACGGTCAACGGCGCTGTTATCTACATTATCGCGCTCGGCGATATATTCGCCGATAACACCGCCCCGCCAGAAGGGGGATGGAATCAGATTCACCTTGGCCTTAGAGCCCAGCCAGTTGATCGACATGTTATTGGACCACTTCACATTAAGATAGGGAATCGGAACCGCTTCATAGTCTTCCGAACCTTCATAATCCGGGGCTGCTCCCACCCCCAGGCCCAAATCAACCTGTGTGTCCTGCGCCTGCACACTCTGATATGCGGCAAGGCTGATCATGAACATACCCACCACCACTGCAACGAAAAACAGATAACGTTTCATCTAATTTCTCCTCTCATAAAACTGTTTTTTCCGGTTTGTATGCAATGCTTGCTTTTAATGGTTATTAATTATTAAATAATGCTTTAATGGTCAACAATTATCTGAAAGACGGCCTCTCTGCACCGCGTTGACCTCAAATATTTTCCAAGGCTGCCTTCAAATCATCAATCAGGATTTCAACCGGCTCAATACCGACCGAAAGCCGCACCAGACTCTCGCTGATTCCGGCTTTGGCGCGATCAGCGGGGCTTAACGCTGCGTGTGTGTTGGTGATGGGTTGATTTGCCAGACTGGTAACGCCCCCCAGGCTGGTTGCCAGTTTAATGACTTTGAGGCGGTCCATAAAGCCCTTGGTTTGATCGAAATCGCCCTTGATTTCGAAGCTGAGCATCCCGCCATAGCCTTTCAGCATTCTTCTGGCGATTTCATGATCCGGGTGTGAGCTTAAACCCGGATAATAAACGGTCTTTATCTTGGAATGGGTTTCCAGAAAAGCGGCAATTTGCCCGGCACTTTGATTCTGCCTCTGAATGCGCAGTTCCAGGGTTTTTAGCCCGCGCAAAGCCAGAAAGGCCGTCAGTGGATCCATGACACCGCCCAAAATTTTGCGATGGATCCATAACTTGTCAAAATGGGGACGGTGGCAGCACAGAAAACCGGCGGTGATATCGTGATGCCCGCCGATATATTTGGTGGCACTGTGAACAACGACATCCACTCCCAGGTCACGCGGTCTTATGTTGATCGGTGAGGCAAATGTTGAATCCAGTACCACCAGAGCGCCATTGATGTGAGCGGCCTCCGCCAGCGGTTTGACGTCTACGATCCGCAGCAACGGATTGGTGGGAGTTTCAAGATAAAGGATGTCAACACCGTTTTCGATTTCCTGTAAAAGTTTGCGTGTATCCCAGCAATTTGCAAAAACGGTCTCGATATTGAATTTCGGCAAAACATCATTTAAGAGTTCAAAGGTGGCGCCGTACAGCTGCCGAATGGCGACAATGCGGCCCGTAGCCTTAATGTTGGCCATCAGCGCGGTTGTTATGGCCGCCATCCCCGAACCAAAGCCCAGCGCCCGTTCATAACCCTCCAGCGCCGCCAGTTCCTTTTCGACTTCGACAACGGACGGATTGTCCCACCTAGAGTACAGAAAGCCGCTGCGGTTTTGCACGACATCGATCAGGTCGTCGGTTTGATCAAATCGATAGGTGGCGCTCAGATGCACCGGCGGGATAACAGGTTTGCCCTTCACCGATAGACTCCTTTCTATGCGGAAGCGCCTCCAATCCTTGCTCAGAGAGGTGATGCTTGCGGTTAGATCATTTCTATTTTAGTATCCCATTGCATTGATTATGTCAAAACCGGCAAGTTTCAACCAGACAGGAGAAACCGCATTTCGATCTTAAAACAAAAAACCCGGAATCAAAATAGATTCCGGGTTTTGAAAAAAATTCCGGCGGCGTCCTACTCTCCCACCCAGCTTCCCGGGCAGTACCATCGGCGCTGAAGAGCTTAACTTCCGTGTTCGGGATGG
>Ga0209742_10000223_pt1 | contig 32073 bp, 25 predicted proteins | sample DeeMarSeWOR38_10_FD_187462 | JGI IMG/M metagenome (GOLD analysis project Ga0209742, IMG submission 187462) | Marine sediment microbial communities from White Oak River estuary, North Carolina - WOR-3-8_10 (SPAdes) (version 2) | ecosystem: Environmental > Aquatic > Marine > Intertidal zone >...
TACCCTGTTTGTTGTTGACTATGCACATACCCCGGACGCTCTGGCAAAGGCGTTACAGTCCCTGCGCAAACACATGGATAGCAAAAAGCATGCTCAGCTGTGGTGTGTGTTTGGGTGTGGTGGCGATCGGGATCAGGGCAAGCGACCGCATATGGGTGAAGTGGCTGAGCAATATGCGGATCACGTGATTATTACCGACGACAATCCTCGTACCGAAGCGGCAAGTCATATTGTGGCGCAAATCCTAAATGGAGTACTGAAACAGCAGGACGTGACGGTGATTCATGATCGAATCGCCGCGATTAAACATGCTATCACGCATGCGGGCGATCACGATGTCGTGCTGGTGGCTGGTAAAGGTCATGAGGGATACCAGGTTATTGACGAGGAGAAGCGCCCCTATGCCGGCGATGTAAAAGTGATAGAAAAATTTCTGGGGCACAAACCGAATACCAATGGTGATTGATGGCCGGTTGTGAGATAGACCTGGCTGATGTTGCCGTTCCACTACAGGCTACACTGGTCGGTGAGAACAGGACATTTGAGGGTGTTAGTACGGACTCCCGGGCGGTGCAACCAGGAGAATTGTTTGTTGCACTGACTGGGCCGAATTTTGATGCGCACGATTTTGCCGATGCTGCGCGCGAGGCAGGTGCGGCGGCATTGCTGGTGGATCATAAGCTGGGCTGCGCGTTGCCGCAGTTGGTAGTGCAGGATACTTTGCGCGCCCTGGGACAGTTGGCGACATATTGGCGCACGCAACTGAGTATACCGGTAATCGCGGTGACCGGTAGTAATGGAAAAACGACGGTCAAGGAGATTCTAAAGTCAATATTTAACCGAATGGGAAAAGTATTGGCAACCAAAGGTAACTTGAATAATCACATAGGCGTGCCATTGACATTGTTAAGTATAAACAGACAACACCAGGCGGCAGTTATTGAAATGGGTGCCAATCATGCCGGGGAGATTTCCTATTTGACCGCCATGGCGCGTCCTGATGTTGCCTTGGTAAACAATGCGGCAGCAGCGCACCTGGAAGGCTTTGGTTCCCTGGAGGGTGTTGCCAGAGCCAAGGGCGAAATTTTTGAAGGGCTGGGCAAGGATGGCACGGCCATTGTCAACGCGGATGACCAGTTCGCGCCATTATGGCGTGAGTTGGCCAGGGATAACAACCAGCTGACGTTTGGTTTGGAGCAACCTGCCGATGTTAGCTGTCATTGGCAAGGAGATGTGTCAGGCAATCGCCTGGCGGTGCGTACTCCTAAAGGTGAATTCAGTTGCGTGTTGAAATTGCTGGGTAGACACAATGTGATGAACGCCCTTGCCGCCACTGCCGCGGCTGTTGCCGCTAATGTTGAGTTGCCGGTCATTGCTAGAGGCATTGAAGCAATCAACGCCGTGCCGGGGCGGCTGCAACCAAAGCCCGGGATCAATGGAGCACGGATTATTGATGATACCTACAATGCGAATCCCAATTCATTGCGCGCCGGGCTGGATGTGCTGGCCGCCTGTGCAGGCAAAAAGTTTCTAATCCTGGGGGATATGGGTGAATTGGGCGAAAATAGTCTGGAGTTGCATCAACAGGTTGGTAAGGATGCAGCGAATTTAAAGATCGATCATGTTTTTACTCTGGGAGGCTTTAGTCAAGAAGCCTCGCAAGCGTTTGGTAATAACGGACAGCATTTTGAGAATGTGGATGAGTTAATTAAGTCCATTGCGGCGCAGCTTTCGTCAGACGTTACCGTATTAGTGAAGGGATCACGCATGATGCGAATGGAGCGGGTCGTTGCGGCGCTAGTGGAGCAAGCATAACGGTGGTAATTCATCAGGAAAAGCGAGGCCCATGCTACTTTATATAACCGACTATTTAATGCAATTCCATAGTGGATTCGGCGTGTTTCAATACTTAACGCTGCGCGCGATACTCGGAATACTGACAGCGTTGGTGATTTCGTTCATCGTTGGTCCGATCATGATCCGTAAGTTGAGTCACTACCAGATTGGGCAGCATGTGCGGGATGATGGTCCGCAGGCTCACTTAACCAAAGCTGGTACGCCAACCATGGGTGGTGCGTTGATCCTGGTGGCTGTTGCCATCAGCACACTGCTATGGAGTGATTTGTCAAATCGATATGTCTGGGTTGTATTGGTGGTTACCCTGCTGTTTGGTGCTGTGGGCTGGGTGGATGATTACCGCAAACTGGTAAAGAAACAGTCGGAAGGATTAAAAGCCCGGGAAAAATATTTCTGGCAGACTGTGGGCGGACTGGGTGCGGCATTGTATTTGTATTTTACCGCTACCCAGCCAATAGAAACGTCATTGATTGTTCCCTTCTTTAAAGACGTGGTTCTCCCCTTGGGCTGGTTTTTTATTATTTTTGCTTACCTGGTTATTGTGGGATCCAGTAATGCCGTGAACTTGACAGACGGTCTGGATGGTTTGGCGATTATGCCCACCGTGCTCGTGGCAAGTGGGCTGGGTATCGTTGCCTATGCCACTGGTCACATCAAGTTTGCCGAATACCTGGGTATTCCATTTGTCGCCGGTGCGGGAGAAGTGGTGGTGTTTTGTGGCGCGATTGCTGGTGCGGGCCTCGGTTTTCTCTGGTTCAACGCCTATCCGGCCATGGTGTTTATGGGTGATGTGGGTGCGTTGGCGCTCGGTGCTGCACTGGGTGTGGTTGCAGTAGTGGTTCGCCAGGAACTGGTGTTGTTGATCATGGGTGGTGTGTTTGTGATTGAAACCCTGAGCGTGATTATCCAGGTGGCATCGTTCAAGTTAACTGGCAAGCGCATTTTTCGCATGGCGCCGTTGCACCACCATTTTGAGCTCAAGGGCTGGCCTGAACCGCGGGTCATTGTCCGGTTCTGGATTATTACGGTTATTTTAACCCTGGTTGGATTGGCAACGCTCAAGATACGTTAACAAGGAAATACTAAAGTAAAGAATGTCTATGATGGCGGCAGAAAATTTTAACGCGACAACCGGTGCAAAGGGTTCAACAGTCATTGTTGGTCTGGGTAAAACCGGGTTGTCCTGTGCTCGCTATCTTGCGCAGCAAGGCGAGTCCTTTGTGGTAGTTGATTCACGTGCGGATCCACCTGGACTCAAACAATTGTTGAGCATTGCGCCAAACGTGGAATGTTATTTGGGTGGCTTTGAACCCGTGGCGTTCGAGCAGGCGAAACGACTGATTGTTAGCCCGGGCGTGTCTATCAAGGAATCTGCTATCGCCAATGCCGTGTCTCAGGGTGCGGAAGTACTGGGCGATATCGCTCTGTTTGCCGCGCACGCTGATGCGCCCATCGTTGCTATTACCGGCTCCAATGGGAAGAGCACGGTGACATCTATGGTGGGTGCCATGGCGGAGCATGCCGGGCAGAACGTAAAAGTTGGCGGCAATATAGGGGTGCCAGCGCTGGACTTGTTGAACAAGTCATTGGTTACTGTGACAGGCGAATTGTTGAGTGAGGCTGGGCCGGAAAAGACGGATTTCTATGTTCTGGAGCTTTCGAGTTTCCAGTTAGAAACCACACCCAACCTGAATGCGTTTGCCGCCGTGGTGCTGAATGTGTCAGCCGATCATATGGATCGTTACGCCAATATTCAGGAGTATATGGCTGCGAAACAGCAGATTTATCGCGATTGTCATTACCGGGTTTATAACCGGGATGACGCGCTGGGAACTGACATGATGCGGAATTTGGAATTGAGCGCCGATGACCACGTAGTGTCTTTTGGGCTGGATGTGCCACCGTCAGATAACGATTTTGGCATTGGGTATCGCGATGACGTGCCCTGGTTGATGAAAGGTAAACAGGCCTTGATGCGCGCGGATGAGATGAGCCTGCCTGGTCGACATAACCAGGCCAATGCTTTGGCTGCGCTGGCGCTGGGGGAAGCAATGAAAATCAACCTCGATGACATGTTATATGTGTTGCGTAATTTTGTCGGTTTGCCGCATCGCATGCAACTGGTGGCAGCCATAAATGATGTCCATTGGTATAACGACTCCAAAGGCACCAATGTAGGCGCAACTGTTTCTGCCATTGCCGGTATGCCGGGCAACAAGATTCTGATTGCCGGTGGTGATGGCAAAGGCGCTGATTTTGAGCCATTGCGCGAAGCGGTTATTGCCAACAACGTGCGGCTGGTGATTCTGATTGGTAAAGACGCGGACCGGATTGAAAGCGTATTGTTCGGCGTGGTGCAAATCGAAAGAGCTGCCAATATGAATGCGGCGGTATTGCTGGCTAACAAACATGCCAGGGCGCAGGAGAAGGTGATTTTGTCTCCGGCCTGCGCCAGTTTTGACATGTTCCGGGATTATCAACATCGTGGCGAAGTGTTCATGGAAGCAGTGAGGAATTTGCCGTTGTGATGGGAAGACTTTACACAGCTAAACCACTGTTTCAGGCCAGGGCAACATCAGCTGAGCAGGAATATCAGATTGACTACTGGTTGCTCGCGGCTGTATTTGGGCTGCTGATCCTGGGTCTGGTGATGATGGGTTCGGCGTCCATCTCAATTGCCGAAAAGACCCACGGCGAACCATTCTATTATATCTGGCGGCAAGCATTGTTCATCATATTTGCGCTGGTATTGAGCTGGGGTGTATTGCATGTGCCTACTGACTACTGGAACCGAATGGGTCCTTATCTGTTGATGGCAGGGATGGTTTTGCTGGCGCTGGTTTTGATCATGGGCAAACAGGTCAATGGCAGTTCGCGCTGGATTAATCTTGGTTTTTTTAACATGCAGCCATCCGAGTTGGTGAAACTGTTCGTGGTGATATTTATTGCCGGTTACCTGGTGCGTCGCGGGGGTGAAGTCAGAAGCACGGTAAAAGGTTTTCTTAAGCCCATGTTGATTCTCGGAGTGGTGGGAATTTTGTTGTTGCTGGAACCGGATTTTGGTTCCGCTGTTGTTATTGCGTTTACCGCGTTGGGTATGATGTTTCTCGCCGGTGTGCGCCTGTGGCAATTTGGCGTGCTGATTCTGGTAATGGCAATCGCATTGTCGCTGCTAGCTTACTCCTCCCCGTATCGCGTTGAACGGCTGACCTCCTTTTTAAATCCCTGGGCTGATCCTTTTGACAGTGGTTTTCAGTTAACCCAGGCATTGATTGCTTTTGGTCGTGGCGAGTGGTTCGGTGTTGGTCTGGGCGGCAGTATCCAGAAACTGTTTTATTTACCGGAGGCGCATACCGATTTTTTGTTTGCGGTGATTGCCGAAGAGCTGGGGTTAGGTGGTGGATTGTTGGTTGTAGCCCTGTTTGCGATTGTGGTTTATCGCGCGTTTCGTATTGGTCATTTCGCTTTGTGTCATGATGATCGATTTGCTGGCTATCTCGCTTATGGAATTGGATTGCTGATTGGATTTCAGGCGCTAATCAATATCGGGGTCAACATGGGTATGTTGCCCACCAAGGGGTTAACACTGCCGCTGATGAGTTATGGGGGCAGTAGCGTGGTCTCGACCTGCATTGCCTGCGCCATATTGTTGCGTATTGCGCACCAGTATCCGGAAGCAGCGGATACGCTGTTATCAGCCAGAAAAGAACAACGTAAAGCGGGGAGAAAGCGTTAATCCGCGCATAAACCATGAGTGAAATGACATCCACAAGAATACTGATCATGGCCGGTGGTACCGGTGGCCATGTGTTTCCTGCGTTAGCGGTCGCCGACGATTTGCGCGCGCGGGGGGTGGAAGTATTCTGGTTGGGCACACGGCGTGGACTGGAAGCGGATGTGATTCCTAAGGCTAATATTCCTATCTCTTATATCAATGTCGCCGGATTGCGCGGCAAGGGATTGCTGGGGTGGGTTCTTGCACCATTAAAGCTAATGTATGCGCTATGGCAGGGCTTGAATGTTATGCGGCAATTGAAGCCGCAAGCAGTATTGGGTATGGGTGGTTTTGTCACGGGTCCCGGCGGCGTTGCCGCCTGGTTAACCCGCAAACCGTTGCTGGTGCATGAGCAAAACGCCATTTCTGGAATGACCAATCGTATGCTTGTGCCGTTTGCCCGCGTGGTCATGGAAGCGTTTCCGAATTCTATCGCGCCTGGCAAGGCGATTCATACCGGTAATCCGGTGCGCGAAAATATTACCCGCCTGTATCAGACTGGCGAAAGCCAGCGCAAAATTCATGAGCCGCTACATATATTAGTGGTCGGTGGCAGCCTGGGTGCCAAGGCATTAAATGATGTAGTGCCAGCGGCATTGAGCAAGATTCCGGTCGCAAGCCGTCCGGTTGTCTGGCATCAGACCGGCAAGAAAAACATTGCAGAGGCACAGGCGAGCTATCAACAAAGTGGCGTCGACGCCAAAGTGGTGCCCTTTATTGATGATATGGCAGAAGCCTATCGTTGGGCGGACCTGGTGATTTGCCGCGCTGGCGCCATGACGATAGCGGAACTGGCCATTGCGGGTGTGGCATCCATTCTGGTGCCCTATCCATATGCGGTGGATGATCACCAAACCAGTAATGCGAAATATCTCGTTAACAAAGACGCGGCGGTACTGGTTCAGCAAAAGGATTTATCCGTGGACGTGCTGCACAAGCTGTTGGCGGAACTCACCAAGAGCCGCTTACAACAAATGGCAAAATCCGCGCGCAGCCTGGCGTTACCCGATGCCACCCGCCGGGTGGCGGATCACTGCCTGGGGGCGGCGCATGCCTGAGGGATTGCCCATTATGCAAAGTGACCACAGCCAATACCAAGACGTAGGAATGAGCCGCATCAAGCGGATTCATTTTATTGGCATCGGTGGCTCGGGTATGAGTGGTATCGCAGAAGTGCTGCTTAACCTTGGTTACACGGTGTCAGGATCAGATCTGAAAGAGAACCTTGCCACGCAACATCTGCGTTCTTTGGGCGCAGTAATTCACATTGGTCATAACGTTGCGCACGTACACGGTTGTGATGTCGTTGTTTACTCCACAGCGGTGAGTGATCGCAATCCGGAAATTTATGAAGCCCGCAACCTGCATATTCCTGTGGTGCGGCGTGCGGAGATGCTGGCGGAGTTAATGCGTTTTCGGCACGGCATTGCGGTGGCCGGTACCCACGGTAAAACTACTACTACCAGTTTGATTGCCAGCCTCCTGGCAGAGGGTGGGCTGGATCCCACCTTCGTGATTGGTGGGCGACTCAATAGTGCCGGTACTCATGCGCGGCTGGGTGCCAGTCGTTATCTGGTGGCTGAAGCAGACGAAAGCGATGCCTCGTTTCTTTACCTGCAGCCCATGTTGGCGGTGGTTACTAACATCGATGCGGATCATATGGCTACATATGGCGGGGACTATCATAACCTGCGCAATACCTTTATCGAGTTTTTGCATCACCTGCCTTTTTACGGGCTGGCGGTAATGTGTATTGATGACCCTGGCGTCAAGGAAGTCATCAAGGAGATTACCAAACCGGTGCTGACTTATGGCTTCTCGGAAGATGCGGTGTTGCAGGCGCGCGATGTGAAACAACGAGATGCGACCTGTGAGTTTACTGCTGTGTTTACTGATAAGTCAGAAAGCTTAAGCGTGCACCTGAATATGCCGGGTGAACACAATGTACTGAATGCGCTGGCTGCGATAGCCATTGCCCGTGAATGTGGTGTACCCAATGAAGCCATTCAGCAGGGCTTGAACAAGTTTCAGGGGATTGCGCGCCGTTTCCAGATTAATGGCGAAGTAGATACCGCCAAGGGTAAGGTCATGTGCATTGATGACTATGGGCATCACCCGAAAGAATTGCTTGCCACGATTAATACCATTCGGCAGCAATGGCCGCAGCGCCGCCTGGTCATGGCGTTTCAGCCACACCGTTACTCCCGGACGCGTGACCTGTTTGATGACTTTGCGCAGGTATTATCAGAAGTTGATGTGTTGCTACTGACGGAAGTGTATGCGGCGGGCGAGGATCCCATTGCCGGCGCCGACAGCCGCGCACTCAGCCGCTCGATCCGAGCGCGCGGCACTATCGATCCGATTTTTGTCGAAGATGTCGCTGATTTACCCGCAGTGTTGAGCGACGTCATGCTTGATGGTGACATAGTATTGACCGCCGGTGCCGGCAACATCGGCAACGTGGCGGCGACGTTGCCAGAACAACTGGCAGGAGCGACTCAATGATGGCGGCGCAAAAACGATCCCAGTTGCGTGGCACATTGCGTCACGACGAGCCAATGACCAGGCACACCTCCTGGCGCGTGGGAGGAACCGCGGACCGTTATTATCAGCCAGCCGACATTGAAGACCTTGCGCTGTTTTTTTCGCAACTCGACAAGGACGAGCCCATTACCTGGGTCGGCCTGGGCAGCAACCTGCTGGTTCGTGATGGTGGCATTCGCGGTACGGTGATAGCGACCAGTGGCGTACTCAATGGCTTGTCCAAGGTTGGCGAATTGACGGTGCGGGCGGAAGCGGGCGTGGCCTGTGCCAAAGTGGCACGCTTTTGTGCGCGACAGTCGTTGCAGGGTGCGGAATTTCTTGCCGGTATTCCGGGCACCATGGGCGGTGCGTTGGCCATGAATGCCGGCGCGTTTGGTGGTGAAACCTGGAATATCGTTAGCGCCGTGGAAACGCTGGATCATGATGGCAAGCTGCAGCGGCGTTTGCCGGGCGACTACACCATAGCTTATCGATCAGTAAAGGGTCCTCGGCAGGAGTGGTTTGTAGCCGCAGAACTGACGCTGCAGCCTGGTGATAGCGAAGCATCGCTGGCAAAAATCAAGGAGTGTTTAAACAAGCGCGGTAATACGCAACCGATTCAGCAACCCAACGCGGGTTCGGTGTTTAAAAATCCTCCTGGTGACTATTCCGCACGTTTGATCGAAGCGAGTGGATTGAAAGGCTATTGCATCGGTGGTGCCAGTGTCTCTGATAAGCATGCCAATTTTATCGTAAATACCGGCGAAGCAACGGCGGCAGATATAGAAAACCTGATCGAGCATGTGGCGGCGACGGTGAAACAAAAGCACGGCGTGGAGCTGGAGCGTGAAGTCAGAATTATTGGTGAGGCGTTGGTATGACAAACAGTATTGATCCGAAAGTATTTGGCAAAGTCGCGGTACTTATGGGTGGCCAGTCTGCCGAGCGCGAAGTGTCATTAAAAAGTGGTAACGCGGTATTGAGTGCGTTGACTTCTCAACATATTAATGCCCATGGCATCGATGTGGGGCATAACATTTTATCGGTGCTGGCGGCAGGACATTTCGACCGGGTATTTATCGCTTTGCATGGGCGTGGTGGTGAAGATGGAACCATGCAGGGTGCACTGGAAATTCTCGAACTACCCTATACCGGCAGTGGCGTTATGTCTTCGGCGCTGGCGATGGACAAGCTGCGTACCAAGTATGTGTGGATGGGGCAGGGTTTGCCGACACCCGGTTATTGTACCTTAACTGACGACACCGATTTTGATGCGGTGATCAAGCAATATGGTTTGCCCCTAATGATCAAGCCAGCCCATGAAGGTTCCAGTATTGGTATGTCCAAAGTAACCCAGGCAAATCAACTGGAGCCAGCCTATCGTAATGCTGCCAAATATGATTCAGAAGTTTTCGCCGAACAATGGATCACCGGCACCGAATATACCGTGGCGATTCTGGGCGATACCGCGTTGCCGGTAATACGTCTGGAAACGCCCAATGATTTTTACGATTACGATGCCAAGTATGTGGCAAACACCACTGGCTATCATATTCCCTGCGGGCTCGGTGAGGCAGAAGAAAAGCAACTGCGGGAACTGGCGTTAAAAGCGTTCAAGGGCGTGGGCGCCGATGGCTGGGGGCGTGTCGATGTGTTATGCGACAAAGATGGAAACCCCTATTTGATTGAACTGAATACCGTACCGGGTTTAACCGACCACAGCCTGGTGCCGATGGCCGCCAAAGCAGCCGGTATCAGTTTTGAAGAACTGATGGTGCGGATTCTTGAAGCCACGTTGACCAAAAAAAGTTGATTGACTGAGCTATGGGTGCAAGAAGAATTAAACAACAACAGGAAAAACTGGGGTTGCTGCATGTGTTAACGCCGCGCTCGATGAAGTGGTTTGTTGCTGTGTCATTGTTGCTGGCAGTTGGCTGGTTCGTTAACGCACTGTATGCGCCAACCACTTTGCCATTTAAAACCATCCAGGTTTACGGTGAGCTGCAGTGGTTGGACCGGCAGGAACTGAATAGTCTGGTGCTGCGCGATCTGCAAGGCGGATTTTTCAGTCTGGATGTGAACGGGCTTAAGCAAAACCTGGAGCAGCATGCCTGGGTTAAAGCGGTTTCAATTCGCCGTGTATGGCCGGATGTATTGCAAATTATGGTAACGGAACAGCAGCCGCTTGCGGTATGGAATGAGGATTCCATTATTAACCAGGCGGGTGAGTTGTTTGCTCCTGCTGATGGGCAGTTTCCTGAAGCATTGACCGAAATAAACGGGCCACAGGGAATGCATCAGGTTTTGATGGAACATTACAACACTTTATCCGGGATGGTGGCTTCCCTTGGGCTGACGATCAAAGATATTAACGTGAATGAAAGAAGAGCAATGGAAGTAACGCTCAACAACGGGGTGCAGCTATTGTTGGGAAGAGTGCGCGACGAAAGTGAAAGCGCTACTGAAATGATGCGTTTTGTCCGCGCCTATACAGCAACACTTGCTCCACAGATTGATCGAGTGCAGGTAGTTGACCTGCGATATACCAACGGTCTTGCTGTGCGTTGGAAACAGCAACTCGAATTACAGGGTAACAATAATAATAGTGCGTTGAAAGCTGGTTAATCGCGCAAGGATAATTTTATGGCAAAACGCTCGGATCAAAATTTGATGGTTGGACTTGATATTGGCACCTCAAAAATCGGTGCGATTGTCGCGGATATCGGGCCCAATGGGGAAATTGAAGTGATCGGGATTGGTTCGCATCCTTCCAAAGGGTTGAAGAAAGGTGTCGTCGTGAATATTGAATCGACTACTCAGTCAATTCAACGTGCGGTCGAAGAAGCAGAGCTAATGGCGGGTTGCCAAATAGATTCGGTATTTGCCGGCATAGCAGGTAGTCATATACAAAGTTTGAATTCACATGGGATTGTTGCGATCCGCGACAAGGAAGTGACTCAGGCGGATGTTGACCGCGTGATTGACGCCGCCAAGGCGGTGGCAATACCTGCGGACCAGCGCTTGCTGCACGTAATTCCACAGGAATTCGTTATCGATGACCAGGACGGCATAAAAGAGCCAGTGGGTATGTGCGGGGTGCGGTTGGAGGCCAAGGTGCATCTGGTAACCGGAGCAGTAAGTGCCGCGCAAAACATCGTAAAGTGTGTGCGCCGGTGCGGACTGGAGGTCGACGACATCATTCTCGAGCAGCTGGCGTCCAGCTACGCGGTGCTTACAGAAGATGAAAAGGAACTGGGTGTTTGTCTAGTGGACATTGGTGGCGGCACCACGGATATTGCAGTGTTTACGGAAGGCGCGATACGTCATACCGCAGTAATCCCCATTGCTGGCGACCAGATTACCAATGACATCGCTGTGGCGTTACGTACACCAACGCAGTATGCGGAAGATATCAAAAAGAAATACGCCTGCGCCTTAACGCAACTTGCCAGTCCTGATGAAAGTATTGAAGTGCCCAGTGTTGGCGATCGTCCGCCGCGCCGCCTGGCCCGGCAAACGCTCGCGGAAGTAGTAGAGCCGCGCTACGAAGAACTATTAACCCTGGTGCAAAACGAATTGCGCCGCAGTGGTTTTGAAGATTTATGTGCCGCTGGTGTGGTGTTGACCGGCGGCTGTTCGAAAATGGAAGGGGTGATCGATCTTGCCGAGGAAGTTTTTCATGTGCCGGTTCGATTGGGAATGCCAAGTAATGTAAGTGGTTTGGTTGATGTTGTCAGAAACCCTATCTATGCAACCGGGGTGGGGCTGCTTTTGTATGGAAGTAAGCAACGCAGTGAGTTGCGTCGGGAGCGACATGGAGATTGGGCTACAAAAAGTTTGTGGCACAGGATGAAAAACTGGTTTATGGGCAATTTTTAACGAATTAATACCGTCGGTGTTAAATTAGAGGAGTGATTGACATGTTCGAGCTAATGGATGCGTATACACAAGGCGCTGTCATTAAAGTGGTTGGGGTCGGCGGCGGCGGCGGTAACGCCGTAGAACACATGGTGCAGCAAAATATTGATGGCGTAGATTTCATTTGTGCCAATACCGATGCTCAGGCATTAAAAAATACTTCGGCTAGAACCGTGCTACAGCTGGGGACGAATATTACCAAGGGGCTGGGTGCGGGTGCGAATCCGGATTTGGGTCGCCAGGCGGCGTTAGAAGATCGTGAACGCATCATGGAGATAATCCAGGGTGCGGATATGGTGTTTATAACGGCAGGAATGGGTGGCGGCACTGGCACCGGCGGCGCGCCAGTAGTGGCGCAAATCGCAAAAGAAATGGGTATATTGACAGTTGCGGTTATTACCAAACCATTTCCATTCGAAGGCAAGAAGCGCATGCAGGTCGCGGAAGATGGTATTAAGCAACTGACCGAATATGTAGATTCACTCATTACCATACCCAATGAAAAATTGTTATCGGTGCTTGGTAAGAGCGTCAGCTTGCTGGATGCCTTTAAAGCCGCAAACAATGTATTACTGGGTGCGGTGCAGGGCATTGCCGAATTGATTACGCGGCCGGGCTTGATTAACGTTGACTTTGCCGATGTAAAAACCGTGATGTCTGAAATGGGTATGGCCATGATGGGGTCAGGCAGCGCTAAAGGAGAAAGCCGGGCGCAGGAAGCGGCTGAGTCTGCGGTAGCGAGTCCTCTACTGGAAAATATCGATCTCGCTGGTGCCAAAGGTATCCTGGTGAATATTACGGCCGGCATGGATATGGCGATTGGCGAGTTCGAAGAGGTTGGCAACACAATTAAAGCTTTTGCGTCAGAGAACGCTACAGTAGTGGTTGGAACCGTTATCGATCCCGAGATGACGGATGAGCTTCGGGTAACGGTCGTCGCTACCGGTTTGGGCAACGCGCTCAGGCATCGCGAAAAACCCATTGGATTGGTTGCTAAGAGTGCCGATGGTCAAGTGGACTATGGCAAATTGAAACAGCCGACAGTGATGCGCCAGAAAGCCAGTAATGGCGGATATACACCGCAGGATGACAACAACATGGATTATTATGATATTCCGGCATTTCTGCGGCGCCAGGCGGATTAAATGCGATAAGGCGGCCACTCTATTTGTTAGCACATGAGGTACCAGGCACTAGCTCTATGGGTTAGATGAATGTGGTGACATTATGGAGTTGAGAATTGGTTCACTAGGCAGGTTTTAGCTGCTATGCTATTATCCGACCTCTGGCGCGGGTATTTGCCGGGAAAAATACAATAACTCTGCAGTATTAAAGAACTTTTTTGATGATTAGACAACGGACTCTTAAAAACGTAATTCGTGCGACCGGGATAGGTTTGCATACAGGGAAAAAAGTCTATTTGACTCTACGCCCTGCGGCTGTTGATACAGGTATTGTATTTCGCCGGATTGATCTGGAAACCCCAGTTGAAATCTACGCAAAACCGGAAAATGTCGGCGATACACGTCTATCCACCACGCTTATAAATGGCGATGTTCGGGTAGCAACCGTCGAACACCTTTTATCGGCGTTTGCTGGCCTGGGTATTGATAATGCCTACGTTGATTTAAGTGCGCCGGAAGTCCCTATTATGGATGGGAGCGCGGGGCCATTCGTGTTTTTGGTTCAGTCTGCGGGAATTGAAGAACAAAATGCGCCAAAGCGTTTTATTCGTATCAAACGTACCGTTATCGTGGAAGATGGCGATAAGTGGGCGCGTTTCGACCCATTCGAAGGCTTCAAGGTATCCTTCAAAATCGATTTCGAGCATCCTGTCTTTCGTAACCGTTCGCAAACCACCAGTGTGGATTTTTCCAGTACGTCTTTTGTAAAAGAAGTGAGTCGCGCACGTACCTTTGGCTTTATGCGTGATATCGAGCAATTACGTGCTAATGATCTGGCGCTCGGTGGTAGCATGGATAATGCGATTGTTATGGATGATTATCGCGTGCTGAATGAAGATGGACTTCGCTACGATGACGAATTCGTTAAGCATAAAGTACTGGATGCCATCGGTGACCTGTATTTGCTGGGCTGTAGCCTGATTGGCGAGTTCAGCGGCTACAAATCGGGTCATGCGCTTAACAATCGCCTGTTGCGTGCGTTATTGGCGGATTCCGAAGCCTGGGAAACGGCGATTTTTGACGACATCGACCGTGCGCCCATTTCCTTTACCCAGCCTGTTCTGGCGACATAATTATCCAATTATCAAGTAGTTATGCCATTGGTTACGCTGCCAATGCCAATGATGCATTGTGAATGGATCTTAACGCTCGGCTAACTACGCTGGCTGTTCGTTTAGCTGGGATTTTTCCCTACCTTTTTCGAGATGTTCTGCAACGCCTGTTGCAGACTATCACCACTCGATTCTGCCGTTTGTTTATTACAAGAACTATTGTCTGGCCTGTTAGTCGAGTTATTGGTGGCGCTTGGTTGGCCAGTCAGGGGCTGAATGCGAAACTCAATGTGCTGTAATTTTTCCAGTCCTGACATCTGTCGCATCTGCTCCAGGATCATGGGGCCGAGGTATTTAATGCGTGTATGCCAGATGGCCGAGTCGGTGCCAATCACCAGAGTGTTTTCTCTAATATTAGCTACACAAATGTGCTCGCAAAGCGGTGCATCCACCATATTTTTCAAGGCATTAGTCAGTTTTCGTAACTCTTTACTACGCTGGATAATCCTTGCCAGGCCAGCGTTTGCGTTATTGAGTAAATGACCCACAGAACGTGTTTTTGTCATGATGGAAATATGATATAATTCAAAATGTTATGTGTAGCCGGATTGACTTTCCTGTTATTCATCAAAAGGTTAATAAATAATCAATTGGTCATTTGTCAACCAGTTTTTGGCTCAAAATGTGAAGGAGTTCTCACACGAATTGTGTACGAGAGCCGAAAACATAGATGTGCAAGACAGGTGGTGCACAAAATAAGTAGTCACCGTTGTCAATCAAATCATAACAGATTACGAGTAGTGGACATGAATATAATATTTGTACCAAAAAAGAAAGGACAATCATCAGCTTATCGTCTATCTCGTGGCGGGGTTTGGGGAATTAGCTTTTTGGTTTTTATTCTGCCCGTCGCATTGTTGGGCGGCGGCTACTACCTGGGTAAAGAAGACTCCGAGCCCGGCCCCTGGGCGTTGATCGAAGGCTGGAAACAGGAAATGTCCGAACATCGTCAGGAAATTGACACCGCCACCCGTACTGCCAAGGAAAATGTTGAGGCCTTGTCACGCCGCCTGGCACAACTGCAGGCACATGTGATTCGTATCGACGCACTGGGCAGCCGCCTGATTGAAATCGCCGAACTGGACAGTGGGGAGTTTGATTTTTCCGTACCACCCGCCGTGGGAGGACCCGCAGAATCATTGTCAGATAGCAACGAACCTGCCATGCCGGATTTTGTTGCCAGCCTGAATGAACTGGCCGAGCAACTGGATAATCGCGCCCAACAACTGGATTTGCTGGAAACCATGTTAATGAACCAGAACCTCCATGATGAGGTAATGCCTGCTGGTAAGCCGATCGTAAAAGGCTGGACTTCATCCTTTTTTGGGCTGCGGACTGACCCGTTTACCGGTCACAAAGAGCATCATAAAGGTGTTGATTTTGCAGGAAAAATGGGCAGTGATATCGTCTCGGTTGCGTCTGGAGTAGTGACCTGGGCGGGACGTCGTTATGGCTATGGCTTACTGGTGGAAATTAATCACGGTAATGGTTATACCACCCGTTATGGTCACGCGCAGGAAGTACTGGTCAAAGTGGGCGATACCGTGAAAAAAGGTGATGTCATCGCCTTGATGGGTTCTACCGGCCGTTCTACCGGTCCTCATGTACACTTTGAGGTATGGCTTAACGGCAAGGTTGTGGATCCTATGGAATATATCCGTACTGCAAAAAAATAAGCAAAAATTGAAACTTCTTCTATAGTTAGCATTTCTATATTCAGGCTATCCCCGTTATAATTCTCAGCTTTTCGGGGCTGAGAATTTTTGCCTGTTTTCCACTCAAAACTTGTGAGATGTAATGGTCAGTCAATTACTGAGTAAAGTCTTTGGCAGCCGCAATGAGCGGTTGCTGAAGCGCATGAATAAAGCTGTTGTCGCAGTCAACGCGCTTGAGCAAGAGATCTCTGCGCTCAGCGATGAGCAATTACGCGCCAAAACCGACGAGTTTAAGCAACGCATCGCTAACGGCGAGACAGTGGACAATCTCTTATCGGATGCGTTTGCCGTGGTGCGCGAGGCGGGTAAACGAGTCCTCAACATGCGACATTTCGACGTGCAGCTGATCGGTGGTATGGTGTTAAACGACGGCAAGATTGCCGAGATGCGTACCGGTGAAGGTAAAACGCTGGTGGCTACGCTTGCAGTGTACCTGAACGCCCTGGAAGGCAAAGGCGTGCATGTGGTCACGGTCAATGATTATCTGGCCAAGCGTGACTCAGAATGGATGGGTAAGCTCTATAACTTTCTCGGTTTGACAGTAGGCGTAATATTGTCAGGCCAGGACCATGCCGCGAAAAAAGCTGCTTATGATGCTGATATTACCTATGGTACTAACAATGAATATGGCTTCGATTATCTGCGCGACAACATGGCGTTCAGTAGCGAAGACAAGGTACAACGTGAGTTGAATTACGCGATCGTGGATGAGGTGGATTCCATCCTGATCGATGAGGCGCGCACGCCACTGATTATATCCGGTCCTACCGAAGATAGTTCTGAACTCTATGCCAAGATCAACACCCTGATCCCCAAACTGGAACGCCAGGAAAGTGAAGAAGTGGGTGATGGCGACTATTACGTCGATGAAAAATCCAAGCAGGCATATTTAACCGAAAAGGGTCATCAAAAGGTGGAAGACTTGATGACTGAAAACGGTTTGTTGCTGGAAGGTGAAAGTCTTTATGATGCCGCCAACATCAAGTTGATGCACCATCTTAATGCTGCGTTGCGAGCGCACTCGTTGTTTCAAAGAGACGTGGATTATATCGTTGCGAATGGCGAAGTTGTCATTGTTGATGAATTTACCGGCCGCACCATGCATGGTCGTCGCTGGTCCGATGGTTTACACCAGGCGGTGGAAGCCAAGGAAGGTGTGCATATTCAGCACGAAAATCAGACTCTCGCGTCCATTACCTTCCAGAATTATTTTCGTCTCTATAACAAACTGGCCGGTATGACGGGTACCGCCGATACCGAGGCTTATGAGTTCCAGCAAATTTATGGGCTTGAAGTTGTGGTAATTCCCACTAATCAACCCGTTGCGCGTACTGATCATAGCGACCTGGTTTATCTCACCCCGGAAGAAAAGTTTGACGCCATCTGCGCAGATATCAAGGATTGTCGTGAACGGCAACAGCCCGTGCTGGTGGGAACTGCCTCCATCGAGACCTCGGAATATCTCTCCAGCTTGCTGAATAAGGCGGGTATCAGGCACGAAGTGCTGAATGCGAAATTCCATGAACGCGAAGCGGAGATCGTTGCGCAAGCCGGTAGTCCCGGTGCGGTGACTATTGCCACCAACATGGCGGGTCGTGGTACCGATATTGTGTTGGGCGGTAACCTCGAAGCCGAGTTAAGTGTAATTGACGAAGGCGACTCTCCGACGCGGGAAAAGATCAGGCAGGAATGGCAACAACGTCATGAACAGGTCGTCGCTGCCGGTGGTTTGCATGTGATTGGTACCGAGCGTCATGAATCACGGCGTATCGACAACCAGTTGCGCGGACGATCCGGCCGCCAGGGTGACCCTGGATCCAGCCGATTCTACTTGTCTTTGCGCGATAACCTGATGCGTATTTTCGCCTCCGATCGCGTCGCCGCGCTGATGACAAAACTGGGTATGGAAAAAGGCGAGGCGATCGAGCATCCCTGGGTCACCAAGGCTATTGAAAACGCGCAGCGCAAAGTTGAAGGGCATAACTTTGATATTCGTAAACAACTGCTGGAATACGATGACGTCGCCAATGATCAGCGCAAGGTGGTGTATCAGCAGCGCAGCGAATTGATGTCCACTGATGATGTGTCGGAAACCATTGACGCCATTCGTCATGATGTCTTGAATGAAGTCGTTAGTGCATATATCCCACCGAACAGTATGGACGAGCAATGGGATATCCCAGGGCTGGAAAAAGCCATGGAAGCTGAATTTGGTATGAGTATGCCAGTTGCACAATGGCTGGAAGCAGATCACTCCTTGCATGAAGAAACCTTGCGCGAAAAAATTGAGCAGACACTTATAGATGCGTACAAGGCAAAAGAGACGCAGGCGGGTGCCGAAGTCATGCGCCACTTTGAAAAAGCCGTAATGCTAAAGGTGCTGGACGATCAATGGAAAGATCACCTCAGTTCCATGGATCATCTGCGTCAGGGCATTCATTTGCGTGGTTATGCACAAAAGAATCCCAAGCAGGAATACAAACGCGAGGCGTTTGAGCTATTTACCCAAATGCTGGATCGCATCAAACACGAAGTCATAAATGTTGTCTCCCGTGTCCAGGTGCGAGCGGAAGAAGACGTGGAAGCGGTTGAAGAACAGCGTCGACGTCAGGCTCCCATGAATTTCCAGCATGAGGAAGCGTCTGCCGTTGCTGCCGCCGGCGGCGGAGGGCCAGTGGCAATGCCGCCACAAGGCCAACCAGGTGGCGCGGTAATGCCCGAAAAGAAACCCTTCGTACGTGATGGCAAAAAGGTCGGGCGCAATGAACCCTGCCCCTGTGGATCCGGTAAAAAATACAAGCAATGTCACGGTAAGCTACAGTAAGTTCCTTTCTTCTCCATTTCTGATTGCTTTCACTATAAGTTTTTTGCATGATGTTGTGTCTGGACACAACATCATGCACCGATTTTTTGGCAGGTAGCGCAATGTCAAACGTTGATAAACAACAAATTGATCAGGAATGGTCGGCCATGCAAGCTGTAGCTGGAGTGCGTCTCGGCAGCGCGGCAGCGGGAATTAAGTACAAGAGCCGTGATGACATTCTACTGTTCGAGCTGTGTGAGGATGCGCAAGTCGCCGCAGTGTTTACCCAAAATGTATTTTGTGCGGCGCCAGTTACGATAGCGAAGCAACATCTCTCCAATACCATGCCGCGCTATCTCTTAGTTAATTCCGGTAATGCTAACGCAGGGACGGGCCAACAGGGAATAAAAAACGCAAATGCCTGTTGCTGTGCGGTGGCCGAACTGGCAGGTTGTGAAGCGGGCCAGGTATTACCGTTTTCCACCGGGGTTATCGGGCAACATTTACCGGTTGAAAAAATTGCGGCAGCGTTACCACTGGCGCTATCGAATCTTCAAGAAGATAACTGGCAATCGGCCGCAAAAACTATTATGACCACGGATACTGTACCCAAAAGTATCTCACGCAAAGCGGTTATCGATGGACATGAAATTTCGGTATCGGGTATTGCGAAAGGGGCGGGTATGATCTGTCCTAATATGGCGACGTTGCTGTCCTATGTTGCCACCGATGTTGCTATGCCGGCAGCGTTGCTACAGGCAACAATTCAGCAAGTCGTGAATAAAACCTTTAACCGCATAACTGTGGACGGTGACACCTCGACGAATGATGCCTGTGTTCTAATGGCAACAGGGAAATCCACACTACCGTTAATCGATAATAGTGAGCATCCTCACTACGCAATAATTCTCGGTCTTATCACCGAGGTGTTTGAATTTCTCGCCAAGGCGATCATTCGCGATGCTGAGGGGGCGACCAAGTTGGTGAACGTTAGTGTAACACAAGGCGCAAGCGAGGCAGAATGTGAGATGGTTGCATATACGATTGCCCATTCGCCCCTGGTAAAAACCGCGCTATTTGCCAGTGACCCCAATTGGGGCAGAATACTGGCAGCGGTCGGCAGGGCTGGCGTGAACAATCTTGATATCAATAAGATTACCATCGACTTGAATGGTGTATGTATTGTCAGTGACGGTGGTGTCGATTCCGCCTACACGGAAGATCGGGGTCAACAGGCGATGCAGCCAGCCGACATCGATATTCATGTCGCATTAGGTAGAGGTGATGCGGCTGCCAATGTCTGGACCTGCGACCTGTCTTACGACTATGTCAAAATTAACGCCGAGTATCGCACCTGAAGCATTCGTCTGAATGCAGCCCCTAGTTTTACTATGACTGATTCAATCCATGTTGCGGTAGCAGTGATTCGCAACCACGCCGGCGAGGTATTTGTTACGCTGAGACCAGAGCATGTGCACCAGGGCGGTTTGTGGGAGTTTCCCGGTGGCAAAGTTGAGATGCAGGAGTCAGTGTACGATGCCCTGGTTCGGGAAATACACGAAGAAAATGGGATTGATATATTGCGTGCCCGACCACTCATTAAGATTCCCTATCGTTATCCGGACAAACAGGTGCTACTGGATGTGTGGGAAGTGCTGGAATTCAGTGGCACGGCCCATGGCAGGGAAGGGCAGGCATGTCAGTGGGTGAGTCGCGAAAAGCTGAAGCAGCTCAAGTTTCCCGCGGCCAATCATCCTATTATTACTGCCGTGCAATTGCCTTCGACGTACCTTATTACACCCGAGCCGGGTGAAGACACCAAAGCATTCCTTGAGCAACTTCAAGCCCGGCTAGCAGATGGTATCAAGTTGGTGCAACTGCGAGCCAAACAGCTTGCTGACGATCGCTATCTAATACTGGCTAAAGACGTCAGCAAATTGTGCCACCACTATCACGCCAAAGTGTTGTTGAACCATGATCCCAAAATACTTGGGCAGGTTGGTGCTGACGGCATACATTTAACGGCGCAACGCTTAATGCGATTGGAGCAGCGTCCGGTATCTGATGAGACCTGGCTGGCCGCGTCCTGCCATAGTCTTGAGGAAATCGAACAGGCAAACCGCGTGGGCGTTGACTTTGCTGTGTTATCTCCGGTTAAGCTAACCACCAGTCATCCGCATGCCAAAGCCCTGGATTGGGCAACATTCGAAAAATGGACAGCATGCGCCGCAATGCCGGTGTATGCACTAGGCGGTATGTCAACATACGATATCGCGACTTGCCGGGACCATGGCGGGCAAGGTATTGCCGGGATCAGTGGGTTGTGGAAATTAAAGTGACGGGAAAATCTAAAGTATCCGGATTGGCTTTGCTGCAAGGGAGCCGTTCGGCACCCACGAGCATGATTTATTATTAGTCGGAATAATCCTGTTTTTCACCCTGGTTGGCTAAGGAAAAATCCTCCACTTCTTCGCCCGAGATCCGGTGTGACTCGCTGGCCCACTCACCAAGATCAATTAACTTGCAACGTTCACTGCAAAACGGTCGCCACGGATTATCCGGCGTCCATTTAACCAGTTTTTCACAGGTGGGGCAGCGTACGGTTTTAGTCATGAGCAGATTAATTACAGCTTGCAGCAGCTCAAATCAAATTCGACTCGATGATTGGTTTGAATGGGGTGTTTTTGCGTGGCATCCAGAAAGCGCACGGTAAAGCGGTGTTTACTACCGCTGAATTCCGCAAAATAAGAGGTATTTCCGGGTAGTGATACGACAATTAATTGACAGGGTGTTTTGGGATCCAGCGATTGCTTGTAGGCACCGTCTTCTGCCACCTGTCGTTCAGCGGTGGTGCTCTGCCTGACCAGATCCAGGGCACTTTCTACGGCATACTGCAATGGCCGGAACGGCTCCAGCCAGCTGTGCAGATCGTGCAAACGCCGCTCGGCGGGCTGGCGTAACCAATAGCGATACGCCGGTAAATCAAAATCACACAACCCCCCCGCGATGCTGTTACGCAACTGCAGGGTTTTCAGTAGTTCGTCGTCCTTGATATCTTTATCAATGGGTCCGGTGATATTGCGCAGTTGTGAACTCAAGCTTTTCAGGGTCGACAAGATTTCATCCAGTGTGCCCATTTCGATGCCTGGCTTACCTTGCAGCGGATTCAAAACACCGTGAATTCGGTCCAGTTCCTTAACGGTATCCGTTTTGACATCTGTGCGGCCAACGACATTCATGATATCCAGTAACACACTCAGAGCGCTATGGCTGCTTTGGGGGGATTCCCAGCTGAGGTGATGCTCCATTAAGTTGAAGAGGTATTCGAGGCGTAAAAAGAAGCGATAACGTTCGTTTAAAGGGTGTTCAAATTTTATAACCCTGGCGTGCATTGGCTGCTTGTCAATGGAGGTTGCGGCGTTCGGTCCCATAATGTACCTATTGTGCAATGTAGCCAAATATTACGCAACCATAGACTTATTCTGGTCAAAACGCAATTCGTTTAGGTTAGATTCTAACCGCAAGGTGCGCGTGGGAGATATTAGGTTTTAATACTGTTTTGCCAGTGCGAGGTATTTTTGGTGGAGTTGCTGGACCTGCGTTTGTAGTTTCTCTGGAGCATGATTGTTGTCGATCACATCATCGGCGATGGCCAGGCGTTGTGCACGGCTTGCCTGACTGTCGATAATGCGTTTAATGATAGATTCGTTGAGCTGGTCGCGCTGCTGGGTGCGGCGAATTTGCGTCGTTTCCGATACATCAATAACTAATACGCGATCAACCGCCTGCTGCCATTGTTTTTCCACTAGCAAGGGAATGACCGCAACGCAGTAAGAAGCGCTACAGTTTTTGATTTTTGCCAGTAACGATTCGCGAATGCGCGGATGCAGAATGGCTTCCAGGCTGGCGCGGTCTTCATCGCTGGAAAAAATGCGTTGTTTGAGCTGCTGGCGATCCAGGTGTCCACTCGCGTCGAGAATGTCCTTACCGAAAGTACTAACTATCTGCTCCAATGCTGGTTGCCCGGGCTCCACCAGATCGCGCGCAATAATATCGGTGTCGTAAACCGGTACACCGAGGTCTTTGAACAAGGTGGCGACGGTACTCTTGCCACTACCAATACCGCCGGTTAATCCGATGGTTAGCATGATTTCAAGCTGAAGATATAGTTTAGTTAAGGAAGGATAGTGTACTACCGAATGCCGGCAATTGAGAAATACAGCTGCGTGATCTGGCCTCCCCAGAGCAAATAAATCCAACCGGCGATGGCCAGATATGGCCCAAAGGGTATGGGAATGTTTTTATCGCGACCACGAAATACTATCAGGCCAATGCCAATCATGGCGCCAACAAAAGAAGACAATAGTACGATACCAGGCAATGCTTGCCAGCCCATCCAGGCGCCAAGCATTGCTAATAATTTAAAGTCGCCGTAACCCATACCTTCTTTGCCGGTAAGTAATTTGAAAGCCCAGTACACACTCCACAGCGAAAGATAACCGGCTATCGCACCAGTAATGCTTGAGATTGAATCGGTGAACAGTCCAAACAGGTTGAGTAGTATGCCAATCCAGAGAAACGATAGCGTAATGTCATCCGGCAATAACTTATGATCGAAGTCAATCACACTCAATGCGATCAAGGCCCAGGTCAGGCAAAGGGCGGCAAGACATTGCCAGCTAAAACCAAATTGCCACGCCACTAAGACCGACAATAGTGCGGTCATAATTTCAATGACAGGATATCGTTTGCTGATGGGAGTCTTGCAACTAGAACAACGGCCTTTCAACCACAAGTAGCTCAGTACGGGTATGTTTTCCAGCGCGGTAATCTGGTGGCCGCACTTGGGGCAGGCAGAGCGGGGAACCACCAGGTTGTATTTATCTTTTTCCTGTTCTTTAGTAGTGGTGTCTGTAGTTACAGATTCATTGGCGAGAAACTCGGTGCATTGTTCCCGCCATGCTGTTTGCATCATTACCGGCAAGCGGTGAATAACCACATTCAAAAAACTACCGACCATGAGGCTGAATATAGCGACAAAACTAATAAAAAAAAGCGTACTGGTTTCCAGGAGTTCGATAAGTGCCATGATGGAATATCAGGTGTCGATTTTCGTCGTGGATGTGCGTGTTAAACAGGGAAGTTGGCTACCGCCCTTTTTGGGTCAGGGCGGTAACATATTAAAAGAATTATCTGTAACAGGATATCTGATGCGATGATGGTTTAAACCACCTCACCCATTTTGAAGATGGGCAGGTACATGGCAATAACCAGACCACCGATAAGAACACCCAGGATGGCCATAATCATGGGTTCAAGCAAAGAGCTTAAACCATCTACCATGTTGTCCACTTCCTCTTCAAAAAAGTCAGCCACCTTGGACAGCATGGTATCCACAGCACCGGTTTCTTCACCGATAGCCAGCATTTGTACCACCATATTGGGGAACAGTCCGGATTGTTTCATGGATACGTTCATTTGCGTACCGGTCGCGACTTCATCGCGCATCTGCATGATCGCTTTTCCATAGACACTGTTACCGCAGGCATCGGCAACCGTTTCCAGAGCTTCCACCAACGGCATTCCAGCGGCGAACATGGTGGCCAGGGTACGGGCGAAACGCGCAATGGTTGCTTTCATGACGATTTCACCAAATATTGGTGCTTTTAATATATATCGATCCAACAGTTCATTGAATTTCCTGGAGCGTTTCTTGAGTTGGGCAAGAAAATAAACAATTCCACCTAATGCGCCAAAAATCGCCCACCAGTAGGCCTGGAACAAGTTAGATAACTCTACGACGAAGAGCGTCAGAGCCGGGAGGTCCGCACCAAAACCCTCGAACATGCTCTTGAACTGCGGGATAACGAAAATCAACAGAATTGCGGTGATGATAAATGCCACCACGATAACTGCGGTGGGGTAAAACAACGCTTTTTTGATTTTGCCCTTGATGGCTTCTACTTTTTCCTTGTAGGTTGCAATCTTGTCCAGCAAGGTTTCCAGAATACCGGCCTGTTCACCAGCATGGACCAGGTTGCAAAACAGATCATCAAATTGCAGGGGGTGTTTTCTCAAGGCATCGGCCAGTGCCGTACCGCTTTCCACGTCGGCCTTGATAGACATAATCATGTTTTGCATGCTGGGGTTTTCGTGACCGCGACCCACGATTTCAAAAGCCTGTACCAGTGGGACGCCAGCGGTCATCATAGTTGCCAGCTGGCGGCTGAATACCGCAATATCCTTGGAGGTGATTTTTTTCTTCTTTGCCGCGCCGCCAAACAGCGATGTCGGTTTCTTTTTCACTTTCAGTGGAGTGATACCCTGACGGCGCAAGTCGGCCTTGATTAGCGCGACATTGGTGCCGGTAGCTTCGCCTTTAACGCGTTTTCCTTGCTTATTGGTACCTTCCCAAACAAAGGCTTCGGATTTCGGGACTGCTGCTGCTTTTGCCATAGATGCTTCCTTCGTACCTTATTCTTTCGTCACGCGGTTGATTTCCTCAAGGGAGGTTAGTCCGTTTCGGACTTTAACCAGCCCGGATTGGCGCAGGTCATTGATGCCTTCTTTTTGCGCCTGGTCGGCCAACTGAATGGCGTTACCGCCTTCCATGATGATGCGGCGCATGGTGTCCGATATAGGCATGACCTGATAAATACCGACACGGCCTTTATAACCTCCGTTGCATTGGTCGCATCCATTCGGAGATGGGCTGTAGATCTTCAGGGTCTTGACTTCATCCGGATCGAATCCTTCATCAATCAGTGTTTGATGTGGAATATCCTTAACCTGTTTGCAATTGTTGCATAAGCGGCGCGCCAGACGCTGGGCAATGATCAGCTCTACAGAGGATGCGATGTTGTAGGGGGCAATGCCCATATTCACCATACGACTCAGGGTTTGTGGCGCGTCATTGGTGTGCAAGGTGGACAATACCAGGTGACCGGTTTGTGCCGCTTTAATGGCAATTTCACCGGTTTCCATGTCACGAATCTCACCTACCATGATGACGTCAGGGTCTTGGCGGAGGAAAGCCTTTAATGCACTGGAAAACGTTAGGCCCACTTTGTTGTCAACGTTGACCTGGTTGATACCTGGCAGGTTAATCTCCGCCGGGTCTTCCGCCGTGGATATATTGCGGTCTTCGGTATTGAGAATATTAAGACCGGTATAAAGAGAAACCGTTTTACCACTACCGGTGGGACCCGTCACCAGGATCATACCCTGGGGTTTGGATAGTGCATTAAGATAAAGTTGCTTTTGGTCTTCCTCGTAACCCAGAACATCGATACCCAGTTGCGCACTGGTGGGATCCAGGATACGCAGCACGATTTTTTCCCCGAACAAGGTGGGGCAGGTGCTGACACGAAAATCGATTGCACGGTTTTTAGATAAGGTCATTTTCATGCGGCCGTCTTGCGGGATACGGCGTTCAGAAATATCCAAACGCGATAATACTTTTAGACGGGCCGCGATTTTTTTACTCAATCCAACTGGCGGGGTGGCGATTTCAGTTAGTACACCATCACGACGGTATCTTACCCGGTAATATTTTTCGTAGGGCTCAAAGTGAACATCGGAAGCGCCGGTATTGATGGCATCCAGCAGTACCTTGTTGATAAAGCGCACCACAGGCGCGTCATCAATGTCACTGTCGCCAGCGGCATCCGCATTTGGTGCATCTTCCGCGGAAATATCAATATCATCCAGATCGCCATCCAGGTCCTGCAAGGTCGTATCGCTGTCGGTCATCGCTTTTTCGATGACGATATTCAGCTTGTCTTCTTCGACCAGTACCGGTTCAGTATTCATGCCGGCATGGAACTTGATTTCATCCAGGGCAATCAGGTTGGTGGGATCAGAAACCGCGATAAACAGTCGATTACCGCGCTTAAACAATGGCAGACCGTGATGCTGGCGCACCAGTTTTTCATCCACCAGGCGTACCACCTCGGGATCCAGCTCCATAGCAGCAATATCGAGCAACGGCACCCCAAACTCATGGGCAGCTGCCACCGCCAGGGATTTGCTATCGATAAGCTTGGATTCAACGAGATAGGACACCAGCGGCAGCTTTTTCTTCGTCGCCGCATCCTGCGCTTTCACGGCATCGGCTTCCGATAACAGGCCGTCCAGGACCAGCTTGCGTGCCAATCCGCTGATTTTCATTTGAGCGCTTGGGGTAGCCATTCTTTTATCAGTATTCTCGAAGTATTAATCGTAAATAATTCTATATATTGATCGTTGGAGTTGAAAAACCGGCTCGGTGGGCAAAATTTGACTAACCTAACGAAAGATTTTTCACTTTCTGCTGCTATGGCCAATCCCGTCGATTATAAATCGTAATGGATCTTAAGATAGCTATTTATTTGATTAGTCTAATTTATGGCACAAACACTTTGCCTCGTCCAACGACAAGGATCCTGACCTTAAACCTTATCGGCAAAATATTCGCATTATTTAATACTTAACGCCAAGCATACTACTATTTTCCTACGAAGTTTCAACGGCATATAGGTTATAAACTAGCCAAGATCAGCAATGTGATCTGGCACACATCTTGTGTATAAATAGCTTAGTGATCAGTAACTAACTGAATGGGAAATGCAACAATCATGCTCCTAAGCTGGCTGCGTGTTTGATGATCAATGTAGCACTGCATCAATTTAGCGGCGTGTTGCAATTTCGACGCTAGCGCAAATTTGATTACCGCATTTTCGGCCATGCTGTTTGTTTAGTTGCCTGTCGTAGAACCGGTATTGCAAGCCCTGGTTAAAGGAACGCTGGATGTATTTAAGGAAGCCATGACAAAAACCAGTAATAAAACGGATAGCAGTATTACCGTATTGCTCGTTACCACTTCATTTCCGACCAAGCATAACCCAGTGAGTGGCATTTTTATTAAACGATTGGTGGACAATATACCGTTATCCGTTAACGTCTCGGTGCTTGCGCCTTGTGCCTGTGTGCCTGAGGCGTTTATAAAACATAAAAGGTATCAATTTTTATGTTTTCGTTATGGGCCGTGGCAATGGCAGAAACTGGCGCATATGCCCGGGGGAATTCCTGCTGCACTGGAACAACATATATCCATGAAACTGCTGTTGCCTATTTTTCTGCTATCGATGCTGGTGCGGTGCATACGGGAAATCCCCAGGGTTGATGTTGTTCATGCCAATTGGTCGGTAAACGGCTTTATATGCGCAATGGCCAATATATTGGCGAGGCGACCACTTATATTGACACTGCGCGGTACGGATATCAGTAAAAGCGAGTCGTCGAAGGTTTATGATTTATTGTTGCGGTTTGCTATGCGCTTCAGCCACGTGATAACTGTTGTTAGTGAAGCCATGCGTCAGCGGTTAGTAACTAAGTATCCGGCAAGCAGCCATAAAATCATTTTTGTTCCCAATGGTGTGGACAATCAATTGCTTGAGATACCGCTAAAACAGCTCGATAGCAAACAGGAGGTTTACCATGTTCTCGTGGTCGCCAATCTTATTAAACTCAAAAACCTGCCGGTCATTGTCAAAGCGGCTTCATTATTAAGTGATCAGTTAAAAATAAAATTAACGATAGTAGGCGAGGGCCCTGAAAAAGCGGCGTTGCAAAAGCTTTCGCAGCAACTGAATTTGGAAAAAGATGTACGGTTTGCCGGTCTGGTGAATCCCGATGATATTGCCGAATACTACAAGCATACTGATGTGCTGGTGCTGGCCAGTCTCAGTGAAGGCAAGCCTAATGTAGTGCTAGAAGCGTTTGCCGCCGGCGTACCCGTTATTGCCAGCAACATCGATGGTGTCAGGGAAATGATTGGCGAGAACGAGAATGGCCTAATGTTTGATCCCAATGATGAGCATGCATTAATGGCCTGCATGCTTGATTTATTTCGCAACGCCAATCTATACAGAAAATTTAGTGAAAACGGCAGAAACTATATTTTGCAGAACAAGTTGTCATGGATGGATAGCGGTGAACGTTTTGCAGCGATCTATAAAGACTTGGTAGAAGCTGGCTGATATGTGCGGATTGGTATTCCTCCATCAGGATAATTTATCTCAGGCTGTTCTGCAGGGTCGCGTCGCCGAGGCGCTAACCAGGATGGCGCATCGCGGTCCCGACGATCAGGGAATTTCCTGTTCGTCCACTTATGCTATGGGCCATCGGCGGCTTTCCATAGTTGACCTGAGTGGCAGCCACCAGCCACTGGTTACCGACGACCAACGTTACGTATTTGCTTTTAACGGAGAAATATACAATTACCAGGAGTTGCGCGACTCCCTGAAAACCCAGTGGACGTTTCACACCAACGGCGATACCGAAGTATTAATGGCCGGTCTGATCAAACACGGCCCCGAATTTCTCAAGCGTGCTGAAGGAATGTGGGCCTTTGCGTTATGGGACAACAGGGAAAATTCACTCATGCTGGCAAGGGATCGTATGGGCAAGAAGCCGCTCTATTATAGTGAGCGTAAGGGTGGTATCGCCTGTGCCTCCGAGCTAAATTCGCTGGCTAGTCTGGTAGATGGCACATTAAGTGAGGATCTGGACAGTACTGCCGACTATTTTCGCTATGGTTACTATTTGCCGGGTTTTACAGCCTATGAAAATGTGTTTGAAGTCTTGCCGGGTCATGTTTATACCTGGACTCCGGGTAAAGTCATCAATAAATACCAGTATTGGGAGGTACCATTCACTCACTACCAGGGTAGCAAGCAGGAGGCTAGGCTAGAACTAAGAAATCGTTTTGTCGATGCGGTGAAAAAACGCATGGTCGCCGATGTAGAAGTCGGGGCGTTCCTGTCCGGGGGAATAGATTCATCACTGGTGGTCAGTGTGTTATCTAAGATATGCGGCATTCATCCAAAAACATTTACTATTGGCTTTGATGAAGCCTCTTATGATGAGAGAAGTTTTGCCAGGGTTATTGCCAAAGACTGCAAGACAGATCATTACGAAAAAATAGTTAACATAGACGACGCGCCGTCACTGAAAAAGTTGCTGGCCAATCATATCGGTCAGCCCTTTTTTGACTCATCAGTATTACCCACAGCCTTTGTGTCAGCGTTGGCGGCTGAGCATGTAAAAGTGGTTTTATCGGGTGATGGTGGCGACGAATTCTTCAGTGGTTACCAGCGTTATATGGCGCGCAACATTCTACGCTGGTATTCCCGGGTGCCAGCCTCGTTGCGCAAGGGAATAAAAAAGATGATCCGGCAACTGCCGGAGCCGATGGCCCATCATAGCAGGAGCGTCCTGAAAAAAGCCCACCTGTTTCTCGATATTGTGGACCGGCAAACCAGCGAAACTCCTTATATTGCCCCAGTCATGTATTCCGATGACAATTACCGTTTGTTTGCGCCGGAACTGTTCGAGAGGGGACATCAACCACCCAAGCTGGGCAAAGTCGAAAGTGCACAAGACATCTATAAATTAATGTATGCAGATTCGTTAATTTATTTGCCACAGGATATTTTGCTGAAAGTAGATCGCGCTTCTATGGCCAGTTCCATCGAAGCCAGGGCGCCTTTTCTGGATAGTGGTGTAATAAGTCTCGCATACAGTCTGCCATTGAGCTGGCATCGCAACTTTGGAGTTGGTAAGTCTTTTCTGAAGTATACCTTCAAAGATTTGTTACCTGCGAATATCTGGAATCGAAGAAAGCAGGGCTTTGCGGTACCAGTACATCGCTGGTTCAGGGAAAGTATGGGCGATGAGTTATCTGTAATGGTGGAAAATAGCCCGGGCTTTCTCAATAAAACCTTTATTTACGATTTGCTGAAACAACATCGGTCCGGAAGTCGGGATCATGGTAACCGGCTTTGGGCGATATATGCTTATTTATCATGGAAAGGATAATGGCTGTCGCTAATGTACTTACCAGTTATTATCGACCCAAGCCTGGTGGTTATTGCAAGCGCTATTACCAGGCAATCAATGCATTGTTAGGGCAGGGTGCTGTGGTGCATTATCTAGCAGTAGAGAAATATCCCATAGAGCATGATCAGTGCATTTTTCATCAATTTCCCTGGCCAAAAAACAGAACAGAAAACCTGTTGTTCTGGCTGTGCTTCCATTTTCTGGCACCGTTTATTCTTTTGTATCTTGGCTATCGATATAAAATTACTCATGCCTTCGCTTTCGGTACAACCTATGCTTTTGTTCTGCAGCCGTTAAAAATACTAAAAAGAATTCCTTTGTCTCTGTTTTTGCGCGGTGATGCCATTGCCGGCCACCGGATTAAAGGCAAATCCTGGTGGGTAATAAAACTGGACCAGCTTTTTGAAGGACTGGCAATACAGGGTGTAGGACTTTATGGTGTATCAGACGCATTGAGTCAGACTGTACTTAAGCGTCATGTTTTTTTTAAACCAGCACATCATGGCACACTCAGAAACAACCTGGATTCGTTCGTTGCCGGTTTCAAGGCTGAGTGCGATGAGCCGCTGACGATTGGTTCGGTGGGCATACTGGAAAAGACCAAAAACCAGCAATTATTGATTCAATGTCTGGCAGGGCTGCCCGCACAAAAAGTAAAACTCATTTTCTATGGCATCGGCCCTGACAAAAATAAGTTGTTTGAACTGGGAAAAGTCCTTGGTGTCAGCGAGCAGATAGAATTCAAAGGCTGGGTGGTTTCGGAAACCATATGGCCTGAAATCGATATGCTTGCTATGCCATCTTTGTATGAAGGTGCTCCTAATGCGGTTCTGGAAGCGCTCTCTAACCGAGTACCGGTGCTGGCCAGTGATATACCGGCGCATAGTGAGATTTTACCACCTGAGTCTCTAGTGTCTGGGCAGAGTGTTAATGCCTGGCAGGAAAAAATTATGACCTTTATTGCCAATCCATCCCTGCGTGGCGATCTGCAAAAACTGCAGGAACGCTTTTCCAACAAGCTGATTTTTAACTGGGGTAATAAAATTTCCAGCCTGATATTAGAGGGATGTTGATTGTCCAGAGCAACCAACAATAGCGGCCCGGTGATATTTGTTTTGCCTTCTCTTGATGCTGGGGGTGCCGAGCGGATTATCATTAATCTTGCCAATGAAATGTCGTCTCAAAAGGAAACGTATCTGGCAAATATTCGCTTTGGCGGAGAACTGCAGGACCTGGTGCAAGAGGGTGTGCACAGGATATGGTTAAAAAACAAATTTATCTGGCTGGTGATGCTGCTATGGCAGAG
>Ga0209742_10000224_pt1 | contig 32056 bp, 25 predicted proteins | sample DeeMarSeWOR38_10_FD_187462 | JGI IMG/M metagenome (GOLD analysis project Ga0209742, IMG submission 187462) | Marine sediment microbial communities from White Oak River estuary, North Carolina - WOR-3-8_10 (SPAdes) (version 2) | ecosystem: Environmental > Aquatic > Marine > Intertidal zone >...
ATAGCTATCGCAGCTGCAGTTCTTTTATTTGCGACTGTCTATGCTCTTCCAGATAGCGTCAAAGCGGTCGAGTTGTTGGTGATCACCAACACACCCACTCCGACCCCAGACACACCGACGCCGACGAATACTCCCACCGATCCAACTGTCGAACCCCCGACAGACACACCCACACCATCGGCGACGAGTACACCAACATCTGTTTCAACAACGCCAGATACGCCAACCCCGACGGATCCTGCGAAACCGCCAGCACCTAAAGAGCCTAAAGAGACCGAAGTCGTCTTGTTGCCTGCAACTGGCGAATACCCGATTGATCCCCAGCTGGGAATTCAATTGTTCATCGCCTTTGCGTTCTTCGCCGTCATTGGAATAGTTCTTTTCCGGGCGGTCAGGGGATCGAAAACACAAGAGTAATTGCTCTGCTCAGGAGATGCGGAACCTAGGCGCTATCATTATCCTGGCTCTCATTGGGATGGCAGCTTGGCGGGCTTCAGATCGGTACCGACCGGTCAGGGTCCCAGAAACCATAAAATCTAAAGTAGATCAAGCCATCCTTCATAGCGCGCGCCTACCTCTTCCGGTTGAGAAAGTGGCTGACACTCTCCAGGTAGATACGATTATTGTTGAGCCGGTTCCTCCTCCCGAGAAGAAGATAAGCAGTATCAAACAATCTTCAGAAGTGAAGGCCTCCACTACTGATCACCAGGAAAGTGAACCTGCCTCACGTGATTTTGATCGCGTGGTTATCCCCTCCCTGAAAGTGAATGCGAATGTGATCTCTAAATCCTATTCGCAATTAACCTGGGATCTATCTGATTTAGAGCAAGATGTCGCCGTATTGGAAGACATTCCCGATCAGCAACCAGAAAATAATATTTTGCTCGCCGGTCATATCACGGTCTACAACGGCAGCAATGGTCCCTTCCGCTACATATCGAAGCTTGAACCAGGTCAACAGGTAATTCTATATAATGACCAGTTCAAATACACGTACACAGTTCGCGATCAGGTTTTAGTCTACCCGGATGACATCTACGTTTTGCAGGATACATCCAAACCGCAATTAACCCTTATCACCTGTGCCACTTGGGATGAAGAGACTTTGAGTTATTTGCGCAGGCGCGTCATCTTCGCTGACTTGGAGCAGGTCGAATTAAACAGTAACAATAAAAAATACCAATAATTGGATGGATCTATCCAGATTGGCACCAACATCAACGAAGCCGCCTCGCAATGAGGCGGCTTTTCTAATTCTAGCGGATGATGAAATTCTCTACTTCCAATTCTCCCCCACTCAGTTTGGCCGATTGATCCGCTTGATCGGATACTGTAAACGACCAATTTATCGTCTTCCCGTTCACAGAAACCGATACTGAATAGGTACTACCCGGAAACAGCGGATCTTTTGGGATTAATACGATGGCATCCCGAGAGCCTAAAATCGCGCGCCCCAATGACTGAGTGGCTGATTCGGGGTTCTTGTATGTTGTCTCATCGAATATACAATGTTCAAGAGGTTCACTCCCTTGCTTGAAAGAATGAGCCGTCACTTTCGGGGTCACGTCTCCAGGTCCAATTTGGATTATGATCGGCAATCCAACCGGCGTACTGTAACCAGCACAGCTGCTCAATGGACTTGGATATTCCGTGAAATGCTTTGTCAATGGCACGGTAGAACCATCTCTGGGCCAGACGATCGGATATGTAACCGAGGTTGGCAGCTCTCCTAATCCTCTTAATACGTCCAAAGTCGCCCCCATTTGAAAACCACCATCTTCCTCCCGAAAACTACCATATCCAACAGTATTGAGCTCTGGATCGAGGATACCCACACTGTGGAACGGCGCCTGCATCCATAAGTTGATTGCATCTTGATCAGAAGCCGAATGACTATGGCTGGCGACGAGATTGCTTGTTCTGGCAGCTTGGTCACCATCTTTTGTGTACCAAGGTTTATCAGGATCCTCACTATGGTCGATAACATCATTCTTAACCATATATCTGGAATGCAGCCATCCTCCATAACTCCAGTCTGTATTTCCGGAAAAAGGCGGTAATCCTGCCATATCGCGATAATAATTCAGGTATTCGAGCCATTCCATATCCCCTGTAACAGGGTCGGGAGGTCCTCCAGCTGGATCATCAAAAATAACTACAGGAATATAAATTCCCTTCGGCGTAGTAGTTCCCTCAATCCCAGGTGCGGATAATGAACCGCGAGTTCCTCCCAACAACATTAACAATGTGATCAAGCAGGAAATGAGCATCCGCATACTCTCACTTACCATCGACTTCTTTGTCCATGCCATAAAGTGCAACCTCATATCGATCAATTTTTTCCGAGCTTGAAGTACCGGACTGCAGACAAATTGAAACCCCTCGCAGCTGGACCGCCTGGAGGGGTCAAATATAAGGATTATGGCCGACCTCATTAGGCAGTCCGGCGGTCTTGCAGGCTTCTATCTACCCAATCATGGTTAGGCTTCAAGTCGACTGTTTAGATCCGTAACTTTGCGTCCTTGCCTTTCGACAAGTTTGCCTTTTCTATTGCGAGTATTGTATTGTTTATCTTGAAATCGTCAATGGTCCCTCGGTACTCCCATCCGAATTGTAAGGCTCTTCACAAAATACAAGATAGCATTTTCTTGACGGATCTCCATGCATACCTTAAAATGTGCTAACAAGAAAATAATTAAACTGCCTTGGTACCTGACCCCCCGGATGGGAAGGTTTAATGGCGAAGCCGGTGTGAGTCCGGCGCTGTCCCGCAACTGTCAGTAGGTCTCATCGGGCAATACTTGCCTCTAGGCTTACAAGCCAGGACGCCCGCCCAGGTCGTGATTTCCACTCGCTCGCGGATAGAGGGTGGGAGCACCAGCCTGATCGTGCTGCCCTGCCCCTATCCATTGCGATAGGGGCAGTTATTTTATGTTCGAGAATAGCCAACCTTATCATCGAAGGAGAAATTAATGCAAACGAAAATTCATTTCCGGACTTTCCCACTACTATCAATTTTGATTCTTTGCACGATTCTTTTCTCCGCTTGTTCGCCCCAGGTGAATTCAATAAACCAATTGCCACCGGTTGTTTCGGATGAACCATCTGATTCCTCACAATCTGAGCCAGAACCCGATCTTACCAGTACCCCGATTCCAGAACCCACTCCAGGTCCGATCGTGATCGTTGATGGGCTGGATCGGGAGACAACCCTCGACGGACCGGCTCAACGTATCGTTTCCCTTGCTCCATCCAACACAGAAATACTATTCGCCATCGGTGCCGGCGAGCAGATTGTGGCTCGAGACGAATTTTCCGATTTCCCTATCCAAGCCAGCGATCTTCCCTCGATTGGTGGAGGCTTTGGCGATTACAATCTCGAGGCTATAGTCGAACTTCAACCAGACCTGGTATTGGCAGCTGAGATCAATACACCCGAGCAGGTCAAAGCTTTAGAAGACCTGGGGTTGACCGTATTCTTTCTATCCAACCCCACGTCACTCGAAGAAATGTATCAAAATCTCATCACAGTTGCTGCACTTACCGGTCATCACGAAGATGCAGAAGATTTAGCAGAAAGCCTTCGCGATCGAGTTGCTAAAGTCGAAGAAGACATGGCATCTTTGACTAAACGACCGACGGTATTTTATGAGCTCGATGCGACCGATCCTTCCGCGCCGTGGACAGCCGGGGCAGGCACCTTCATCAACACCCTGATCGTCATGGCCGGAGGGGAGAATATCGCTTCTGACCTAGAAGGACAATATTTGCAAATTAGTGTAGAGGAGCTGCTTATTAGGGACCCGCAGGTGATTCTGCTGGGTGACGCGGCTTATGGAGTATCTCCTGAGACAGTTAAAGAACGCACTGGCTGGAGCAATATCAATGCTCTGTTAAACGAAAGAATTTATACCTTCGATGATAACTTAGTCAGCCGTCCGGGACCGCGCCTGGTGGATGGCCTGGAGCAATTAGCAATTTTGATCCATCCAGAAGTTTATGAAGAATGATGTTCTCAAATGATAAGGTCAATTCTAAGTGCTCAAAGAATTAATCTCGTGAAAAGCAGAATGGTGCGCCCCTATTTACTGAATGGATTGCTGCTGAGCATAGCGATTTTGCTCAGCGTTGGGGTGGGCGCTGTTTATATTCCACCCATCTCTGTTGCACGCTTTATTTTGGACGCATTTTCGCTGCAACCGGACAGCGGGACTCTGGCGACTATCGTCGTTCAATTGCGCTTACCGCACACAGTTCTTATCGCTTTAGCGGGCGCAGCCTTGGCGGCTAGTGGAGCTGCCTACCAGGGTTTATTCCAAAACCCTCTTGCCGATCCTTACTTGATCGGGGTCGCTTCGGGCGCAGGATTAGGGGCAGTAGTGGCTATGTCTCTCAACTGGCCGAGCAATTATCTCGGCTTCTTCTCTGTACCTATCTCCGCTTTTGTCGGGGCTGCAATAACCGTCATCCTTGTCTATAGCCTGGCAAGATTTGGGAATGTGATCTCAACCACAAATCTGATCCTGGCTGGGGTTGCGGTTGGTTCTTTTGCATCTGCTCTTACATCGTTTATTATGCTGCGCTCTACGGGCGAAGTGCGGCGGGCAATCGCCTGGTTGCTTGGCGGTTCAACTTTAAGTGGCTGGGCACCGGTGATCGCATCTCTACCCTATATTTTTTTAAGCATCGGGATTCTTATTGCAGCTGGTCATGCCTTGAATGTGCTTCAATTTGGCGACGAGCAAGCCCATCAGCTTGGTCTTCCCGTGGAACGCACCAAGATCCTGGTTATCCTGGCAGCTTCATTGGCAACCGCTACAGCGGTATCGTTCACTGGGGTGATCGGTTTTATTGGTCTCATTGTGCCCCACGTAATTCGCCTCATCTGGGGGCCGGATTACCGCAATTTGGTTCCACTCTCAATCTTAGGAGGAGCAACCACTTTATTGATCGCTGATCTATTAGCCCGCACGCTTCTTGCCCCTCAAGAGATTCCTGTTGGTGTGATTACCGCCCTGGCTGGGGCACCATTTTTTCTCTGGGTGTTAAGACGTTCTCAACGAGGAGTGTCTCAAGTTTAGAGGATATGTAGATGTTGCAAGTACGCTCTATTTCAGTTAATTATGGAGAGAATGAGATCCTGCATGATGTATCGATTGAGGTTGCAGCCGGAGAAGTTGTAGCCTTAATCGGCCCCAATGGAGCCGGAAAAACAACATTGATCCGAGCGATCAGTGGCGTTCTGCCTCTCAAATCCGGGTCGGTGCATGCTGCTGGAAGCGATCTATCCAATATAACCGTCAGCCAACGCGCTCGACTCCTGGCAGTCGTACCCCAGGCCCGTAAACTGCCACCTGCCTACACCGTTAACCAGGCTGTGTTGATGGGGCGCACACCTTATCTTGGTTGGATTGGAAATCCCAGCAAAATCGATTTTGATAAAACAAAATGGGCGCTCGAACGCACTCACATAACTGAACTGGCCGAACGTCGTGTCGAAGAGCTCTCAGGGGGTGAACAGCAACTTGTCATGGTGGCGCGCGCGCTTGCTCAGGATGCTCAAGTTATCCTTCTCGATGAGCCAACTGCGCATTTGGATTTGCGGCACCAGGCAACCATACTTGAATTGGTTCGCAGGCTATCTCGCGACCGCGGATTGGCAGTCTTGATGTCACTGCATGACCTTAATTTAGTTTCTCTTTTTAGCGACCAGGTTGCACTGCTTGGTGAAGGACGCCTGCGCGCATTTGGTACCCCAAAAGAGGTCTTCAACCAAAGATATCTTTCTGATGTATACCAGGTTCCGTTACACATCATCCCTCACCCGATTTATGATACACCGCTTGTACTTTTAGATGGAAATGAACATGACTCATCCCTAATTTAATCCTTTAGGATGAGTCATTGATATCATGTCATAGATTCGTTTTGCCCAAACCGTCCCCCCCTCCACGCATTGGAAGGGGGTCCACAAGGGGGATGGAAAAAAACATGTTTTGTACTCAAGAAAACTTAAATTTGGGGTGAATCATGTTTGTCTACCAACAGCTCCTCAATAGCACAGAAAAAATCTGTAACAGAGAACGGCTTCTGCAGCCATGAAATCCATTCGCTGCTGAGCTCGGTTTGGCTCTCCTCAATCATTGGGTGACCTGTGACAAATAATATCTTCACCTGACACCTGAGGTTCTGAAGCTCGTTGTACAATGCTAATCCCCCCATTTCTGGCATTATCAGATCACTGACCAACATGTCGATCTTTTCATGATATTGTGAGTAAACTTCTAAAGCCTCTTTACCATTCTCAGCTACAAACACCTGGTACTGTTGGGCTTCGAGAAGATCTTGGATGGCGTTCAATGTACTTGGGTCATCTTCAACAACAAGAATTGTTTTCCCCCGGCCTGCCTTTGGTGTAGCAAGATGCCGATCATTCTTGTCGAGTTCTTGATTAGGTAAAGCTGGTAAGAAAACAGAAAATCTTGTCCCCTCTCCAATGCGACTTTGAACATCTATGTATCCCCCATGTTGTTTTACAATTCCATATGCTTGCGCTAATCCCAAACCCGTCCCTTTCCCAAGGGGTTTTGTAGTGAAGAAGGGTTCAAAAATGTGTGGAATCGCCTCTGCGGGTATACCTGAACCAGTATCCCCTACCGATACTGAGATCCATTCTCCCTGGGGTATGTATGGGCTGGGAGGGATATCATCTGCCCCCAACTGATAGCGTTTAATATCAAAGCTCAAAATTCCACCTTCAGGCATTGCGTCACGTGCGTTAACTGCTAAATTCATGAAGACTTGCTGCAGGTGAGTTGGATCAGCATGAACACAGTACTCGCCAGGATGATAATTTAATTCCACACGTATCGTCTCAGAAAGCACTCTTTCTAATAATCTCTCAAATTCCTTAATGAAGGGCAGCAGATCCAGGTTGGTTTGTTCCATCACTGATCGCCTGCTGAAATCCAATATTTGCCGGATTAAACTCGACGCTCGTTGCACCTGCTGCTGGATAATAGCCAATCGATCTAATCCTGAGGGAATCATGGCCAGATCTTTTCTTAACAGATCACTGTAGACCAATATTGTCGCCATGATGTTGTTGAAGTCATGAGCTATTCCTGCTGCTAACTGGCCTACCGTTGCAAGCCGATCCTGCATTTGGATCCGCACCTGGTTTTCTCGATCCTTAGTAACTTCACGCAACATCATTATCCAATGCGGGCGCTTTCCATCTAAGGCACGGATCTCAATTTCGACTACCAGGGGTTGGATTCCACCAATTGAGATTTCAGATAATTGAACCTGATTGGATTTCTCAATCAATTCTTTAATTGAATATTCCCCCAACTTGGTAAACTCATCACAATCATCATCTTTCTCGAAAAGATCCAGGATTTCCTTTCCCAATGAATTCACCACAACTGGATTGTAATTCTCGTCGAACAATATCACCCCGACCGGTAGATGTTCAACTAACTCTGCCAAGCGCTTTTGCTCGACCTCCAACAGATCCACGAGGCGCGCATTTTCAATCGCAATCGCCGCCTGGTCTCCCAATAAACGCAGTATCCTTATATCCGAGTCGGCAAATGCCCCTGGTTGTGTGTGGGATACATTCATCACTCCAACTACTCGATCACCGATCATTAGCGGCAGCCCAATGATCGAACCTGTCCAGGCTTCCGGTGCCTTTGCATATAGATAGTGTGAGCGCAAATCGGGTACTAAGATCGGTTCTCCAGATTTCGCGACACGCATTGTCAATCCATTCGGCCGTGGATCAGCGAAGGGTTGTCTTCTCTTCCCATCTCCCCACAATGCAGTGCCAAAAATGAGTTCATCTCCGTTCCTGGGTTTATACAGGAAGATATGGCAATTTCTCATCCCTGGAACCAAATCTAAGGCACATTCCGCGATCGTATCCAGGACTTGTTCTAAGTCAAAACTGGCAGTGAGGCTTAAACTCGTCTGCAGTAGGGCTTCCATTTGAGCGGTGTTTGTGTTCTCAGACAATTTTCTGCGATTGATAATTTCAACTGAACAATCGATCCAAAAATGTCCCTCGGAATCGGGATTATCGGTGACTTTTGCATTCAGCGATGCACAGAAACTTGAACCATCTTTTTTCTTAAGCTGAACCTCCACTCCAGATAACTTCCTCCCTTTATTTAGATCATTGAAGCAATGATGCCAGTCATAACTATCGAAGAACAGATCTTCCATACCAATATCGCTGAACTCTTCCATTGATCTGTATCCGAATATCTCAAGGAATTCTCTATTGGCAAACTCGAACTTCCCGGTTGGTTCATGCATCATCCGGGAGATGCCAAGGGGAATATTATCGAAAAGAGATTGGAAATGCATCTTTTTTTCTAAAGCAGACTTTCTTTGGTTTAATGTGAGAAGATTACTCTTCGCTATCCCCTCCAGAATAGGTTCAAACTTACAACCGGCTTTACTTCCAAAATCAGTTAATTTAGAAGAATAACCGGATAATTAAATAAATCAATCCTACTCACCTTGTCGGATATATCAAGTAAGACTATCAACAACGATAGGTTGCAGATTAATTCATATCTAGGTTGTTCAGTGCATGTTTCAGGCCAGATTTTTTACCAGATATAAATCCCCACGCTGAAAACCCCGCTCAAGATAATACTGCCTCGTTCCAACAGCCGAAATAACTGCCAACCGGTTATACCCTCTTTTACCAGCCACGTCAGCTGCTACCTCTAAAAGATTTGTCCCTAATCCTGAATGCTGCGCGGCCCCATCATGTGTTTCACCAACTTCTAGCGATAATCCATATACATGGACTTCACGGATGATCGCCGCATTATCCAAGTCTGAGAGCCCTGTTACTCTAGTCTCGCTATGATTGGGAAGTGTAAGACGAACGAATCCGGCCAGCTTATCCTCTTCTGTTGAGTAAGAAATGAAATGCTCTTCTCCCAAACCCGCCGGGTATACTGAATCAGTCAGGTTGAGAGTTGCCCGGTCGAAGGTATGATGACCGAGTTCACGACAGCGAATACACTGGCATTTTGTACCGCGATTCTCCATCTCTGCCTGGATATCCTGTCGCAGACTCGTCCGCTTGTTACCTGCCACAACATTCGTAGAGGGAATATCTCTGATTACCCGATTCACTCTGCAATATCTCGGAATATCGAGTTTGGCCTCAGCAATCAAATCGATCAATTGGCTTGTAGAGTAAGGTTTAAATTCTCCACGTTGCCAGTATTCATACAGTTCTGCATTCGCCAAAAGCTGGTTTGGATATATTTTTATTTCATCGGGGCACAAACCATCCCACAATCGTTTGAAATCCTCTCGGTCAGACGCTGGCGTGGCACCCAATAAATTTGGCATCCAATGCAATACGATCTTGAATCCAGCAGCTCTTAAAAGGGCAACCGCTTGATGAGTTTGTTCTACAGTATGGCCGCGCTTGTTCAACTCGAGAATGCGATCATCCAGACTTTGTGCTCCAAGTTGAACTTTTGTCACTCCGAGATAGCGCAGCCAGGCTAATTCATCTTGGTCGATGTGGTCAGGCCGGGTTTCGATAACCAAACCAACGTTGCGGTGAATCGCGTCTTCATTCTGAAATTGAGCCTCTTCAAGTGTGTTCGATTCAATCCCGTTCAAGGCATCGAAGCAGCGCATTACAAACCATTCCTGATAATCGCGTTGGTATGCGCTCCAGGTTCCTCCCAGTATGAGCAGCTCAATCTTATCGGTTGGGTGGCCGACTGCCTGCAGCGCCTCCAGGCGCGCTTTCACTTGACGATAAGGGTCGAATTCATGTTGCAGACCTCGCATCGCTCCAGGTTCATCCGGAAGATAACTCTTGGGCATGCGCACATCGGTTGGGCAAAATATACACTTCCCAGGACATGGATATGGCTTTGTTAGAACGGTCACTACAGTGACACCGGAGAGCGATCTGACAGGCTTCATACGGATGCGTGCTAATAATTGGGCATCAGCCTGCCACGCTCCGCTTTCTACCAGCTGCTGGTATGCTGCAACTAAAACATTTTTCCCCACATACCCTTCACCTCCCGGTAAAGGATATCGGCGAACAGCATCGGCGACCTCTTCTCCTTGGCGGACTTCCTCCAGAACGCTTATTGCCAATGCAATTTTCTCTGGAGTGTACTGCTGCGTTTGCCACCACGTCGGGCTGTCCATACCTGCTACTTTACGCATAATTCTTTATTCTTATCCGCTTTACTGTATTTGCCTTGCATTTATAATACTGCTGTGAATAAAAAAACAGCTTCCCGTCTTCTCGACCTCAATCGTAGATTCTACCAGACCTTTGCAGTCCAATTTTCCTCAACCCGTCAGAGATTGCAACCTGGTGTGATGCGGATATTAGATGAAATTTCCTCTCAGGCAAATATTTTAGACCTTGGATGTGGTAATGGTGAACTGGCTAAAGAATTGTCTAGCAGAGGCTATCAGGGTTCTTATCTCGGCATGGACTCAAATGCTGAATTCTTGATCCTTGCCAGGCGAAAACTACCAGATGAGACATCATTTCAGCTGATCGAAAGGGACTTAACTGAACCTGACTGGGATCAGGAGCTGCCAATAACCAGTTTCGATGTCATTCTTGCCTTTTCCGTTTTGCACCACATTCCTGGCACGCAATTACGTCTTCAACTGCTGGAAAAAATCCGCCATCAGCTCCTTCCGGAGGGGAGTTTTTTCCATTCTGAGTGGCAATTCTTGAACAGTCCCAGGCTTCGGGAGCGCATTCAACCTTGGGATGTAGTTGATATTAAGTCGGACCAGGTTGATCAGGGTGATTATTTGCTCGACTGGCGACAGGGTGGGCAAGGATTTCGCTATGTTCATCATTTCGAGTCCGATGAACTCGAAAAGCTTGCTCACGATGCCGGCTTTAGAATTTTGCAATCATTCACTTCCGACGGAGAAGGTGGAAAATTAGGTTTGTACCAAAAATGGAAGAGAGTATAATTGCCGGTGACAAGAAAATTTTAGCAAGGATCCCTCAAATTTCAACATGCTCATACTGATCATATCTGATATTCACGCAAACCTCACCGCATTGGACGCGGTCTTATCTGATGCGGGGGAATTTGATGCTGTGTGGTGTTTAGGTGACCTGGTTGGATATGGACCCGATCCTAATGAATGTGTCGAACGAATTCGCCAACTTCCCAATCTGGTGTGTTTGATAGGTAATCATGATGCGGCTGTTATAAAAAGAATTGATATCGCCTCTTTCAATGATGAAGCGCGCCAAGCCGTAATCTGGACTCAAAGTGTGCTTTCTCAAACCAATCTGGAGTATTTACAAGGACTAAATGCTTATACTACGTTAGATTCAGTGACTTTGGCCCATGGAAGCCCTCGCCAGCCAATTTGGGAATACCTGCTCGATACGCGCACTGCTACGAAAAACTTTGAATTCTTTGATACGCCATTTTGTTTCGTCGGTCACAGCCATTTGCCAGTTATATTCCAAAAGTATGATGGGCAAGAGAACGCAGATTTGTTCATCCCAAAACAGGATAGTCATCTGGAAATGGCGCCCCGGGCAATATTAAACCCTGGCTCCGTGGGGCAACCCCGAGATCGCGATCCGCGCGCAGCCTACGCGATTTATAATCCTGACGCCCAAACCTGGTCTTACCAGCGGGTGCCATACGATATCCCCAGTGTCCAGGTGCGTATGCGAGCGAACAATCTCCCCCAACGCCACATAAACCGCTTGAGCACCGGTTGGTAGAGGCCAAATTCTTCTATCATGGGGGTTAGTTAGCCGGGAACTTATATCATCCATTATCCGTCCATTAAGAAAATTTAGAATTGAGGTAGGGAACCAATGAATAAGAAAACACTACTCTTTATTCTTCTCCTGGCAGTACTCGTCGTCGCCTGCTCTCCAGCTCGGCAATCCGCTATAATGCCGGTGGAAGAGGGGTTTGTTGAGCGCGATTTCGCTGTCGAAGCGCCTGCTGCTGAATCGCGCGCAGTTCCTGTCGATGCTTTAGTGGAGATCGAAACGGTTGAATCGGGTGAGCGCATCGTGATAGTGAATGCCAGCATGGAGATAGTCGTCGATGCACCGGATCAATCTCTTGAAAACATCAGCAGTATGGCAGCTCAGATGGGTGGCTTCGTGGTCAATGCCAACCTTTTCAATACCCGACTCTCTGACGGTCAGGAAGTCCCTCGCGCCTCCATCACCATCCGCGTACCCGCTGAAAGGTTGGAAGAAGCTATCGCCATTATTGAGGCTGAAAGCGATCGCTTGCCCATCAATAAATCCATCCAGAGCCAGGATATAACCAGTGAGTATACTGATCTCCAATCACGATTGAAAAACCTGGAAGCCGCCGAAGCTCAACTCATGGAGATCATGGCTTCCGCGAACAAAACCGAAGATGTCTTAAATGTCTTCGATCAGTTGACTCGAGTGCGAGAGCAGATCGAGGTCATCAAAGGTCAAATTAAATATTTCGATGAGTCAGCCAGACTATCAGCAATTAGCGTTGAACTGATTCCCAATGAAGTCGTTCAGCCCATTTCAATTGGCGGTTGGCAGCCAGTCGGTGTGATCAAGAATGCTATCGAAGCGCTGATCAGGACCCTTCAAGGTCTGGTTGACGTACTCATTTGGCTTGGGTTATTTGTGCTCCCAATTCTGGTTGTAATTTTTGTCCCGCTGTATTTCATCGTTCGAGCCGTGGTCAGGCGCCGCCGACGCCGCAAGGAAAATCCTCAAAAACAAGCTAACGAAACCTTCGAAGAGGGAAACCAAGAAGGGGAATAACCCTACCCCTCAATGAATCCCCATCTCAGGAAGATCATCCCGAGGTGGGGATCATTTAATTTCCAGGGAAGCTTCCCACCTCATGCCCGCGAGTATAATTCTTTATCATGAAGGATTTGATCAACAAAGCCCATTCTCTACTGGGGCTTCGCATCACCAAGGAGCAACAGTCAGATCTTGAAATATATGAACGAGAACTGATCGAGTGGAACGAAAGATACAATCTCACTGCGATAGATGATCCCGAGCAAATCCGAATCAAGCATTTTCTAGATTCGCTGACCTGTCTCCTGGCAATGCGTAGCACAATCACTGACACAGTGATTGATGTTGGAACTGGCGCAGGCTTTCCAGGCATTCCCCTCAGGATCATTTGCCCCAAGATAAATTTAACACTGGTGGAGTCAATTAGCAAAAAAGCTTCATTTTGTGAACATATCGTTGACACTTTGGGTTTAACTGATGTAGAGGTTCTCCAGGAAAGGGCAGAAATTGCAGGTGCCGCCCCAGAATTCCGACAGAAATACTCCTGGGCTCTAGCCAGAGCCGTGGCATCTCTACCGGTCTTGGTCGAGTTCTTATTACCGTTCGTGCGAGTCGGAGGCTACGCGCTGGCAATGAAAGGTGAAAGTGGTCCTGCAGAAGCTCAATCCGCTGAAGATGCAATCCATATTTTAGGGGGTCAGCTGCATAAATTGATCCCTGTTACTCTCCCAGGTGTGGAAGAAGAGCGTTATTTGATCGTAATCGCAAAAACTGCAGCTACTCCTGACCGTTTCCCCCGTCGAGTTGGCATCCCGGCGAAAAGACCACTCCCTAATTGAATATCTCCTACCAGTTCCATTACTCTTCGTCAATGTCAAGTTGCAAGTTCAATTCTACCTTGACTCACATTCCAAAGAGTCGCCTGCTTAATAAAATCAGCGCTAAATAATTCCAGATCTGTTGTTGTCAGCAGAGTCTGCCGATTATTAGCTAGACGATTGAGTAAATCTAATCGCCTATTTGGATCTAATTCCGCCAGGGCTTCGTCCAGAAGTAGCACTGGAGTGTGACCAGTCTTCATTTCCATCCAGGTAGCCTCAGCCATCTTCAAAGATAACATCGCTGTGCGCACCTGTCCTCGAGAGCCATATGTGCCCAGATCAATTCCATTCTCGAGAAATCGCATCTCATCCCGATGAGGTCCAATGGTTGTCACGCCCCGCATGATGTCTGTTTCTCGTTTGGATTCCAAACGCTCTACAAAACCCCGCCGAATTCCTTCAAGCGCGATCCCAGATCGATCTACCGCTGCATCAAGTGGTAAAGAGATTTGTCCCGGAATTTCTGGTAAAGGATCGTAGGCTGGTTGGTAAGATAAACGCAATACCGCTTCCCCTCTGGTTAGCTCCTGGTGATTACGAGCTGCAAATCGCTCTAATTCCTTAATGGCATGTATTCGGTTGAAAATTAATTCGCTGCCTTTAGAAGCCAGGATCTCATCCCAATAATCCAGTTGATGCCGGTCTCCACCAAATTCCTGGATTTGTTTTAGCAATGCATTTCGGTTAGAAAGCGCTTGGGTGTAATCATTCAAGACATCTCTTATCCCGGGGATGACCTGGGTCATTGCCAGATTGATGAATCGCCGTCTTTCTTCTGGTGCCCCTTCGATCACCTCAACCATTTGCGGCAAAAAAAGGACAGCGATAAACTCTCCAACTACCTCACCTACCTTCTTCTTCAAGCCATCAAATAGAACTTCTTTCCGTAAGCGGGACGAGCCATTTATCCCGTTCGTTTCTTGGATAATACGTACTTCCAGTCGATGATCTTCTCCATCCCGATCAAATCGGGCTTCTATCCTGCCTACCGCCAAGTTTTTCCGAGCTGCCAGGAAGTTGACTAGTTCTCGGTCATGAAGAGCATGGAACGAAGTAAACGTGGCCAGAAAATAAATCGCCTCCACCAGGCTTGTTTTTCCCTGGCCGTTTGCACCCACAAGTAATACAGGACCAGCAGGGACTTCCATATCCAGGCGAGCAAAGTTTCGAAAATCGGTCAGGGATATATGAGTAAGTTGCATGCTTCACACAAATGCCACGGTGTAATAAACCCGTGGCATCCATATGCATTTTTAGGAATATTAACCCTCAATCAGCGGGGGAGATCTGCGTTGTCTCACCCTCAACCTGCCACACGCGCTCTGCCTTGTCGACAAATAGGACCCCATTCAGATGGTCGACTTCATGTTGAAAGATGCGCGCCAGCCATCCACCGGCTTTTATCTTTACCGGTTGTCCGCGACGATTTAATCCTTTCACCGTTACTGTTAACGGGCGTTCAACATCACCCACAATCCCGGGAATCGAAAGACATCCCTCTGTACCTAATTCCTCTTCGGCTGACGCCCGTGCAATTTCCGGATTGACCAGCGTATATAATTTCGGTGGAGTTTCTTCGTCTTCTGGATCCTCACTGAATTCAACTACGATCACCCGCAATGGTACATCGACCTGCGGAGCCGCCAGACCAACGCCTGGGGCAGCACGCATAGTATCTACCATGTCATCAATGAGAGTCTGTAATTCTGCATCAAAGGAGGTTACCTTGCGCGCGTTTTGACGCAGGATTTTATTTGGGAGAGTTACGATCTCACGGATAGTCATCAGACCCTAATTCTACACCGAAATCATCGTAATAATCATCAAAGTAATCATCCTCATCTTCTTCAAAACTTTCGTGGTATACCCCAATAACATCTACGAAACGTTGTCGTCGTTGAGCCGCTTCCACCTGCTCTTTATGTCGTTGGAGAGCATATATACGGTTGAAGATGTCCTGCTGAACCCGGGCTGGATCGTGCACATTCCTGAATATGAATTGAGTTTCACCAACATTAATTGTCACAAATCCATAATTCAGCATGTAACCCAAAAATCCTACTCTCTCATGCTCTAGGCTGAGAATATTTTCCACTGGCGCAGATTTTTTTACTTCTGTCCCCAGAGGAGTGCGTTCAATATCAATGATATTTCTATCCGTAACCTGATAAATATCGTTGCGCCAATCCACGTAACGATATATCCACCACGGCACGAATACAATCACGATCATCGCTAATGCAACAGCAAGCGCGAGTTGAGTAAATTGAGCAGAAACCACACCGGATATGTAAAGGCTAACCAGAATGACCATACTCAACATGGCTGCCAGGATCAATACCGTAGGTATCCATATCTTCCCAAATAAGGTCGGCCAATACTTTCGGTAGGTTATAACATCATCCTCTTCAAAACGCATCATAAAGAAAGTGCCCAAATAATCCAGCACAGCACTTCTCTTTTGCTGTCCAACTTCCTCAGAGGGAATGGATTCTTTTTCATCGCTTTCGCCTTCTGACGTCCCTTCTGCTGGGCGATCATCTTCATCTTCCAGACCTAGGCGTTGGCGAAGCAACTTGTTAATCTCTCGTTTCTCTCTCCGTTCTGATCCCTTGACTAGACGTGCGCGATACTCTTCTATGATCGCTGCCATCCGCTTTGGATCCTTTAAATTGCGGAAGGTGATTTCTCCTGTGAACGTCCTTACCACAACACTGCCATAATTAAATATCCGACCTAAAAAGGTGCTTGTGGTATTTACAGCCAGAATTGTTGTTAAAGGTGCTTCATCGCGACTCTCGTATAGAAAGATCACCTTCTCCAACCACACAACACGTTGATCGGTCACAATATAGTAGTCATTTCCCCAGTCGACCCAGTCCCATATTCCCCAGATTACGGCAGCCAATACTAAAACAAACGAACAGACGACCCCAGACGTCCAGATAGTTGAACCATTCGCTGAAGAGACAGCGAAGACAATTCCTATTGCTAATAAACTGAGAATAATTGGGCCGGTCAGACCAAACACGAACATGGCTATATGTTTTCGAGCCACGTAATAAACCACTTCATCTTCTCCCACCCATTCAAAATTGCGAGAGCTTACCAACCATTGGCTTTCAGGATTTCTGGCGAGCCAGGGTTTGATTTGTGGGTATTTTCCCACCATGTTATGAAATTGCCGGGCTTCGATCATTAAAAGTTGAGTCGGCTGATCCGATGTTATATAGGCCGTGTCTGGATGACCGAAAAGTAAATCTGTTTCAGTGAAGTATTCTCCAGCGGACAGAACTCTGCGGTCTTCCTCCTCTTTTCCAACATAAACAAATATCCTCCCTGACTGGATTATATAGAAATCTTCTTCTGGATCCCGCTCAGAGAAAAGGGGTTGCCAGGGTTCAAGCTTTACTTCCAAGAACCAGGTCGCGATCTCGGCAATTTGCTCCTCTGTTAAATCATTAAAGATTTCAACTTCCATCAGGTAACGCTTATTATCGATCTGCCTATCAGTCATAGATTCATTTTAGCATGAACCGATTAATCTTGGTATCACCTCCAGAGGTGATAGAATTTAGCAAAATATTCTTCATTGGAGTTTTGAAATGCCCATTCACTTTGGTACGGATGGTTGGCGTGCGGTAATCTCGGATACATTCACATTTGATAACCTTCGTTTGGTTACTCAAGCGATCGCAGACGCGATAATGTCGGATGCTTGGAATGATGGTTCTCCTCAAGTTAAATCAATCGATCCCCGGAAAATGGTAGTCGGTTTTGATACTCGATTTCTCTCTGACCGCTATGCTGCTGAAGTCGCCCGGGTATTGGCCGGTAATGGTTATACTGTTCACCTGACCCAGGGGGATGCGCCAACTCCAGCGATATCTTACACTGTTCGTCACATGGGCGCAATTGCAGGTGTGGTGATCACTGCATCTCACAACGCACCTCGATACAATGGTGTGAAATTAAAAGCCTCTTACGGTGGTTCTGCCCGAAGAGAACAATGCCGACGTGTTGAAGTCTACCTCAATGACAATGAAGAGCGCGGTCGAGGACCTAATTTAATGGATTACCAGCAAGCGCGCCAGGTCGGGCTTCTTCACCGCTTCAATCCTCTTCCAGCATATTACGATCATTTACGCCAGCTGATCAACTTCGATGCCATCGCTGATAACCCTCAAAGGGTAGTCGTTGATTCAATGTATGGCTCTGGGCGCGGTGTGATCAAGAGCATTCTTAAAGGTACTGGATGCGAAGTTCGCGAGATTCGTGGAGAAATGAATCCTGGATTTGGCGGTGTTCATCCAGAACCGATCGCCCGGTATCTTGGCTCCCTCGCCGGTGCGATCAGCACCGGCATGGGTGATATCGGTTTAGCTACAGATGGAGACGGAGATCGTATCGGGGCTATGGATGAGCGCGGTAATTACATTGACCCCCATAAGATCATGGCATTGGCAATGCGCTATCTGGTAGAAGAACGAGGTTGGCGTGGACCCGCGGTTCGCACTGTATCGACCACGCGCATGATCGATCGTCTGGCTAAATACCATGATCTGCCTGTATACGAAACACCAGTGGGGTTCAACTACATCGCCGATTACATGCTTCAAGAGGATATCTTGATTGGGGGCGAAGAATCCGGTGGAATTTCCTTCAGAGGCAATATCCCAGAGGGAGATGGCTCTTTGATGGCTTTGCTCTTGATAGAAATGGTCTCTACTTCTGGAGTCTCATTATCCGATATGGTTGCTGATCTGCTTGAGAACTTTGGTCCCGTACATTACCAGCGTACAGATCTACGCCTGAGCCATCCAATAGCCAAGGAGCATATGACCCGCCAGTTAGTAGAAGAATCACCTTCGCAGATCGGCGGCGAAAAAGTTATTGATGTTCAATCACGGGATGGAGTTAAATTTATCTTGGCTGATGATTCATGGTTGTTGATTCGTCCTTCAGGAACAGAGCCCGTATTACGAGTTTATGCAGAGGGCAGAAGTCCGCAATTAGTTCAGGATTTACTGGAATTCGGCGAAAATGTAGCCGCCAGCACGACCTGATATCCCCCAGAAATACGCATAAAAAGTTTGTTAATTATAAGGAAGGATGATGTATCTCGCGTACGATCATCCTTCCTTGATTATTATTATCCGGTTGTCCTCAAACGCCTGGCTAAGAAGATGACCACCACTAATAACAATGCCAGACCAACCATCACTGGGACTCCCACATCATCAGCAAATCCCGTATCTGGCAAAGCAGAGGCTGTAGGAGTAGCGGTCAATTGTCCCCCCGCGGCTTCTGTCAACAATGCCGATACCGTTGCTGTCCGGTCAATCGTTGGGGAGACCAAAACTTCCGTGGGCGTCACAAGTACTGAGGTCGCAGTTGGGCTTGCTGTCGCAGTCGGTGGTATCGGTGTAACTGTCGGAGTTGGTGTAAACTTGGCAGCTAAAGCTGTCTCCTCCGCAGCAATTGCAACCTGAGTGTTCTGGGCATTTACCAAAGCTACCTGAGTAGCCTGATCGTCTTGCCGTTGGGGCGCGATTACGAGTGCATAAAGCGCTAGACATATCAAGGATAAGAGCATAACCCCACCAATGATGCCAGCCACGATGTAGAAGGTGCGGTTTGGAGAGTCTTCCAGCGGAGGTGTCTCATCCGGTTCTAAATCAAAATCATTATCTTCAAGATCCATGTCTTCAAAAGCCATAGCCCATTCTCCTCCTAGTACTTTCTGTTGATAATGCTTGTTCCATTATCATATTTTTACTCTAAAACCTCTAGGTTCGCCAGTGGCAATTTAATTTTTTTGCTGTTTTCCAGCTCAACTTCAGCAATTTTTGCTTTAACTCCGTTCGGAAGCACATCCAAGTCAGTTTTTATAGCAATCAGAGTGCCAATTTTTGCCTGATGGGGAGCTCGCACGATACGGACGCGCTGTCCTGGAGAGAACACGATCGTGTCGCGAGGCTCTTGGACCACCTGATCGACAGGCATGCTGATCAATACTTCCGGTCGTTGATTAGTATAAACGTCTCGCTTTTCAGCATTTACTGTAATTTCTCTTTCGCTGCTGGTTCTTAGCAAATTATACGCTAACGAATTCATGGGAAGAACCCCAAAACCATCTATAACTACTATCGGGAATGGTTGCTCTTTTGCTAATGGAATCAACGCAGAATCCATGCTGGATAAAACCAAACCTTGTATCGGTAATTCACTCAACGATCGCAAAACCTGTTCCTCTCCGCAATAGCCCGTTAAGATCACTTTACCTCGTAGATCAACTTCTATTTGATCCATGGTCAATATATCATCTGGCTTTTTGATCAGAACATGGAGAACTCCAAAACCAACTGCTCCATTCCCCCAGACCCCCTGGACCAGGGAACCGACCGATTCAATCACAGCCCCGCGCCCTGGGATAAGGAATGCAACCACGCCAGGCAAACCAGCAAGAATTTGGAATGGTGGCTTTTCTTCTTCAAGCAACATTTTTCCATCACCAGATAATACTATTCTTCCTGAGCATGGTGCCCGTAATACTCGCTTGTTCCAACCAACTGGACCGGCAAGCACATCCCCTTCGGAAACCGTATCGCCTGCATCTCGCTCCAGATACCTGTCTGCATCTCCTTTTGGCACACCTAGACTATGGGCTACATCGAGTAGAACATGATGTGGATGCAGATTTGCTTCTGCAACCACATCATTCGGGTTGATATTTTGCCCTTTTCGGATTAACACCCGCCCGGCAACCGGTAGCAAACGGTGCCTTCGAATCCTGGTTATCGGTAGGATGTGTACGACCGGTGCTAGCATTTCAACGATCTTTCATTTCGTGAATTGCTATTTAATTTATTAGAACCAGCTGTTGCAAGATTGATTCCAATCAATTATTCAGCCTCCTAAGGTCCACAACCACTTCTTATACAGTGCCTGTCTTCTTCCAGTATCGCCTGGCAGGAGGAGTGGACGTCCGCGTGCATCGATCACCACCCCTAAAATTCCACCAACCACGCGTACACTGCCACCACGCCCCGGTCCACCCATGCCCACATCTGAGCGATTTAAAGGTTGCAACCGCAATCTGGCTGCTTCGCCCATTGGTATGGGTAAAGCCTCTAAAGTGCCTTGTTTGATATCAAAGCTGGTCTCATCTCCAGACTCGTAAGTAACTCGTAATCGAAGAATCGGGGATCCAGGACGCGCATTCGAGATTGGCGTGATCACTGTTGCCAGGCTGAGATATGCGCTGGATTCCAGTACCTGAACTGAGATAAACGGCTTAATCGATGCTGCTGCGCCTAGGGGAGCCGTTAAATTACTCTGATCTAACACCACAGTGGTAATGCTCGTTGGTTGTAGTGCATCCAAAAGTGTTAATAAGCTGTGACCATACGATGGCGCCTGGGTGAGCACGCTGCCCGTCGCTACAATTGGCTCAAACCAAGGCAGCAACCCATCTGCAGACAATCCTATTTTTTTCGGAAAGCCATCCGATGCACAGGATATTGAACACCGGATCGCTTGACGCGTTAGGGCTAGCTCGATGGCCAGATCTTCTTCAGTTACTGGCAAGCTAGCCGGGTATATCGTCTTATTGAATATATAGTCTCGAATATAGTCTGTGCCTACTTCCAGAGGTACCCATCGCTGGATTTCCTCCAAGGATACATCATCAAGTAAACCTGACAAACCTTGACCCAAGCCATACTCAGGGAAAACACCGAGAGTTAATTCGCCATCAAATGCAGATGCAATTGTCGTCGCTGATGCACCAACATCTACTCCTAGGACACCTTTTGTTGGATCATAAACTTTGCTCAAAAATTGGATTATCCTTCCAAATGCTGTTGAAGTGGGTAGCAAACGATTGCCTGACCATTCATCCAGATCACTGGTACCTGGAATTTGGCTTATGCGAAATGATCGAAAGATTTCAGCCATCCTGGCTTGGGCGGGAGAAAACTGTTCAACATCTAAACCGGGACGTACATTGGGGGATTTGTAAAGTTTTGTCAACGATCCCAACTTATTTTCCACCTCTTCGAGAAGCGCTTGATTCCCGGTATATAAAACCTCCGGTCTCTGTTCCTTTGGCATCAATGAGCATGCTAATCTAACCGACTCAACCAACCGGATAACTGAATTCGTCGCCCCATTTTCGGTTCCTCCGGCAATTATTATCAAATCTGGTCTACAACTCAGTATTATATCCAGTCGCTCTTCCGGTTTCTTACCATCGTTCAGTCCTATCGTTTCAATTACCTGAGCATATGTTGTTGAAACCAATTGTTTTGCGCTGGCCAAAGAGACATCCTCAAGCAATCCCACCACAAGCACCTTGAGCGGAGGGCCAGCTGACATTGTTGTAATAAACACATCCACACCTGATCCATCCAGCGATCCCGGTGTGATTACTCTGTTATCTTCTCCAATTAACGCTCTTCCAGTGATTTCTTCGAGCCGTGAAATCGCTCGCAGAACACCTTCCATGATGTGATTTTGAGGGGCTTGAGCGGTTGTTCTCGCTGTACCAAAGGCTAGGAAGCGATATCGTCCTTCAACCACATCAAACAGAACCGCACGAGTATTGATTTCACCAACATCGATGGCAAGTAACGAGCCGCCTTCTTCGGATGGAGTTGTCATTTTCACTCGACTAAGTTCAGAAAAATTGGAGTACTGATTTTACGAATTCAACCACGAAGGTTACGCGTCCTATTAATGCAGTCAATGCAGCATTGAAGATCCCGGCAAATAAAAACCCGAATGTTATCGCGATAAAGATCTGTCCTACCTGTCCAATCCCTTCGAGCCAGGCTTGGAATTGTGTTTTTTGGATACCTGATCTTGTTTTCCCAAAATGAAAGTAAGCCAATGTCGCAATTGTTCCGATCAGGATAATGACTCCATTTACTAGGCGTAATCCAATCGACGCATCGAACACTTGAGCTGAGCGCGCATCAAATATGTTGATTGATGCATTTACCTGTGGGATCAATGTGCCCAACACCGCGCCCCCGATCGCTGCAGCTGCGCTTACTCCAACCAGGTAGGACATGGGTAGAGTGCCGATGAATGCAAATCGAGGTGAGATTTTTGTCAGCATCAAAGCACCCAAGATTATCGGCACCAACGCCAATAATTGTTCTGTCCGATTGCTGCTGAAGTAAGGCGCGACAAGGCGCGGCAAGAGGATGTTATATACAGCAATTATCGCCGCGAATCCCGCCGAAACACCGATAAATAAATGAATTGCAAACCGAAAAAGAGGATTATCACCGATCAAGTAACTGAACACAAGCAGGGTGAGGATGAATCCGAGAGATGCTCCTATCCAATCGAACAGATTCATCATTTTCCCTTTCTTTGGACTTGAGGCGATCGCATCAGCTCTGGAATAACATAATACCCCAAACCACCAACCAAAATTAACAGGGCCGCGGTGAAGGTTCCCATACCGAACGCATCCCAATATTTACGCGCTATATCTCCATTTCCGTTGATTTGAGCATACACAGCGCCCCCTCTCAAGCCAGCTACCAGCCCATTCACCTGCGGTGGGCTGCTATCATAATAGGGGAGAACGATTGGCTCCAGTTGAGCGCTGGTGATCAACACAAAACTTGTTAACACATCCGGTTCATTGATCCGTGGGCTCAATTGTTCGATCCAGGTGCGCGCAGTATCCGGATCATCGACGAGAAGCACGACCATTTCATAATCTGTGATTTCATTAATTCCTGTTAAAGGTGGTAAACCCTTATTTGTACTGGTTTCCCACGCGGGCACACCATCCAATGTATATGGCAAAGTGTTTTGCGGATTATCAAAAAAACTGACCAACCCAGCCGCGCCTCCGGGGATATACCCCAAATTGACATATTGTTCCCCACTCTTGTATTCATGAGACGCCTGCATCAACCCCATAAATCGTTCAGCCAGGATAGGACCGCTGGGTGAAATAGATACTAAGGTCAACAATGCTCCTCGTGATATCACGTGGTCCATCACTGGTGTCGTGGCAGCATCGAATTCTGCCGTCAGTCCAGGTTCATAATCAAAAACAAACAATACTGGCGAATTTCCGTTCAGTTGGCTTACCAAGCGACTAACCTCAGCACTGACTTCCTCATACGCGGGAAATGGCATTTGTTGACTGGAGGTCACAATCGGCCAGGAGATCGCTATCAACAAAATGATCGTGATCACCCAACGTAATACATGTCGTTGGGATATAGCTTTTCGCTCAGGCAGTGGCTTGGTATGACCTTCATCTTCGACAATTGATGCTAATAGGTCAACATGCGCTCTTTGAGTTGCAGTTACGCGCAGCTTGGTCGTATATGCAGCCGGTTTTCTTGGGCGTGTGATTCCAGGTTCTGGGGATAGAGCCCCTTTCAAACCGGCTAATGGTCCCGCGGATTCGAGTTCGCCGAGTTTCCCCTGGCTAGGTTTCGTAGCATCTGGATCCTTCTGTAATGCATCTTGTTCGGAACCCTCAATTGCAGGATCGACCCGGGAATCAGCTTCAAAGCCATCCTGTTCGCTCCTATCCAACAATGCATCGTCAAGCCAATCCGGTAATCCGTCATCCTCGGGAAATCCATCGTGAGGTAAGAATGGCTGAACTTGTGATCCTTCACCTGGCGGAGATTCGCCAGCTTCGGTAGTCAATGATTCTTCTTCATCCCCCGACATCCAATCAGATATCATCTCGGATGGTGTACTTAAGCCGTCCCCCAGATCAATCGGCTCTTCACCTTTTACAGAATGTTCCTCCTGTAAATTTTTCAACCAATCCGGTCCATACTCCTCTGGTGTCTGTTCGCTAAGATCATCTCGACCGATACCAATTTCAGAATGCTCTGCCTCTGATATCTGCTCATCAGATTGTTTAAGCTGTCCTAAACAATAATCACAAAACTTATTACTGGGTGAATTCGGTTTTCCGCAATGCGGACAGATGATTTCTTCCATTAACTACCCCCATAAGGTCGATCCGCACCCATAAGAATTCTAAGACCAGCAGCCACGATCCCCAAGGTAACCCCCAGCAAAATACCGCGTGCCCCTGCAACTGCTGGAACTTCACCGATCCACGTCCTCAAATCTGCTAAGGCAGGCAAATCGATCCCAAATAATGGACCGCTCATCAGAAGGATCACCACTGCGGTACCGATAAAAACAATAGAGAGCAGATTTGGTTTTCTTCTCAGCAGACGCACACCAGCCATGATTAACACCACCGATAAGATGGCAAATAAGCTACTTTCGATGGGTACCTGGATATGGTTAAATATCCATAAGGATATTGGAGCAGTTGGTCCAAACCAACCAACCAAACCAAGAGTGAGCATCATAGAAATGATCAACACCGCACTATTCGTCCGATTTTGTGGTTCTGTTGACATCTTTCGCCAGTGAACAGTAAATAGATTGATCACCCCTACCAGCAAAGCCACGGCAACGAGTATCGTCGCCCATTCAAGCAACACGATTCTCAGATTTACGAGCAACTCGAATTCTAAAAAATATCCGGCGAGGACGACCAATCCAACAGCGATGGCGATGGCAGTATAGACGGGATTTCTCAAATTACACCTATCAGATTCAGGATCACTCCAATAATGATCAGCGCGATAATAACCCAGCGCAGGATATCCTGGGCATATAAACTGGCAGTATGCATCTCGCCAGATCCTAAGTACGCACCGCCTGCATATGTTTCTTCGCCGATTAATGGCTCTTGAGCGGAAGCAAACAATACGGCTTGACCAGAAAGATTATCCGTCCCTCCTAGCGTCATGCTATCCGATCGCTCGGCTGCATCAGTAATTAAGCCTGCTTCACTACCATAACTCCCGATCAGCATATTTGCTCCTAAATCCTCCTCTTGAATCATCGTGAGCGTCCCCGCAGCATATGAGTATGGCGTCAACCCGGTTATGCGACCTCGCATCGGATCGAATTCATCCCCTAAGTATTTTGAGGCAGTCCTTTGAGTATCCTGAGATAGAATTCCAAGGGAGCTCTCGCCAGATGTTGCGATCGTTGGCCGGTCGCTGATCGACGTAGATTTGGCTATCCGTTCCAAAATGCTCAAACCTACGTAACCAATTGCGCTTTGAGTGCTTAAAGGTTGTCCTCTTCCTAATGAAACATGCAGTCTTGTTCCTGCCTCAACAGCCAGTCCTATCGCGCGCATTAATCGGGTGAAAGCAGAGATCCCTCTTAGTTTTCTTCCCCCTCTCTGGCGAGAGATCACAGCAGCTGCGACCATCAAAAAGAAGAACACCAGGACGAAGATCAATCCAATGATACGAATATTGTCCACTATTTGGTCTCCTCTCGAAGGCAATTGACAAAAGCATCACGCTGAGCGTTATCTTCAAGCATGCTTGTCAAAGCGCGTAAGTGCGCAGCTGGCAGGAAATCCCTCAAGATCGGTTGACCGATATATATAACTTGGGCACCAATCAACGTAAGCGGACCAGCTGCTTCCAGGAATGAGGCCACCAAGCTCTGTAACCCCCACCTATGCAGGTTACTTGACCACACCCGCCATATATGGTGGTTAGTATCCATCATTGCAAGTATAGCATGATTCTATATCTGCCAACAAATGACAAACTTTCAAATGAAATTCTAAATCTTGGATCAATTTGGGTCAAGCCTGTTTGCAATTCTGTTGAGTACCGATATATCCAGGGTGTCATCCGAAACCATGACAGGTCACAGGTATTTTTTATGTCATATATTACTATTTTGAGGCAAAGAGTAGGTATAAACTAATGGATTAGGAATACCTCTTGTTGTAATTATCAATATGCTTGTCATTGCGCTGAAATCCTGGCGCCTGAAAACATGCCTGGGAGAAATAAATATGAAAAGACCTCTTATTACTGTAGACGGGAACGAGGCTGTAGCGCTCGTTGCGCATAAGGTCAATGAAGTCATTGCGATCTATCCTATCACCCCTTCCTCAGCTATGGGCGAATTTGCTGACGCCTGGTCCGCAGTTGGGAAAGCGAACATTTGGGGAACGATACCGCTTGTCGTCGAGATGCAATCGGAAGGCGGTGCGGCTGGAGCAGTGCATGGGGCACTACAAACTGGTGCGCTGACAACAACTTTCACTGCCTCTCAAGGCTTGCTGCTTATGATCCCCAATATGTATAAGATCGCTGGCGAGCTGACCCCGACAGTTTTCCATGTATCCTCCCGATCCTTAGCTGCGCAAGCGCTTTCAATATTCGGGGATCACTCGGACGTGATGGCAACCCGCTCCACTGGTTTCGCTTTGTTATCTTCTGGATCCGTTCAAGAGGCGCACGACTTTGCTCTCATCGCCCAAGCCGCGACTCTTGAGTCGCGCCTCCCTTTCCTGCATTTCTTCGAGGGTTTCCGGGTATCACACGAAGTAAACAAGATCGAACAGCTCATCGAAGAAGACATGCGTGCAATGATCGACGATCAATTGATTCGGGCTCATCGCGCTCGCGCATTGTCTCCTGACCACCCAGTTCTGAGGGGCACCGCTCAAAACCCGGATGTCTATTTCCAAGCTCGTGAGACAGTTAACCCCTACTATCAGGCTTGTCCGGAGATCGTTCAACGCGCGATGGACAAATTCGCCGCCCTGACCGGGCGCCAATACCACAATGTTGATTATTTCGGCGCCCCTGATGCCGAGCGGGTCATCATCATCATGGGCTGTGGTGCCGTGACGGCTTCTGAGACTGCCCAATATCTCAACCAGAGTGGAGACAAACTCGGTGTCTTAGCCATTCGTTTATACCGCCCCTTCCCCGTCACAGATTTTCTACAGGCCCTCCCCTCCTCGGTCAAAACCATTGCAGTTCTTGACCGTACAAAGGAACCTGGGTCATCTGGGGAACCGCTCTTCTTGGATGTGACCGCTGCAGTACATGAGGGCATCGCCAGTGGTTCCGCACCTTTCACCGAGATCCCGCACATCATTGGCGGCAGATATGGTTTGTCCTCCAAGGAGTTTACACCCGCTATGGTAAATGGTATTTTCGAGGAGATGCAAAAGGATAAACCCAAGAAGAATTTCACAGTTGGCATTGTAGATAATGTCACCAAGAATAGCATCGAATTTGATCCGGGTTTCTCCATTGAGGATCCTGAGACCGTTCGTGCCGTGTTCTTTGGACTCGGCGCCGATGGTACCGTTGGAGCCAATAAAAATTCAATCAAGATCATCGGTGAGGAGACGGATAACTTCGCTCAGGGCTTTTTTGTTTATGATTCGAAAAAATCTGGTGCGGTAACAAAGTCCCATCTCCGATTCGGACCTCGCCCCATCCAAGCCCCGTACTTGATCTCTGACGCCAATTTTGTGGCATGCCATCAGTTTAATTTCCTCGAGCGCTTCGACATGCTGAAGTATGCCGCTCCTGGGGCTGTCTTCCTGCTCAATAGTTTTATCGGTCCTGAAGAAGTCTGGGATCATCTTCCGCGTGAGGTTCAAGAGGCGATCATTGCAAAGAACTTGCGCTTCTATGTTATCGATGGTTATCAAGTCGCCGAAGAAACAGGTATGGGAAAACGTATAAACACCATCATGCAAACTTGCTTCTTTGCCATCAGTGGTGTACTGCCGCGAGAACAGGCTATTAATTCCATTAAGGATGCCATTCGCAAGACATATGGCAAACGAGGTGAAGCTGTCGTCAAGCGTAATTTCGAAGCTGTGGATAAGACCTTGGAAAATTTGTTCGAGGTCGAAGTTCCCAAAGAGGTGACCAGTCAGTTAACCATCCGTCCCCCGGTCCCGCAAGGAGCGCCTGATTTCGTGCGTGAAGTGCTTGGGGAGATTATCGCCGGTAATGGGGATGATTTGCCAGTTGGAGTTTTTCCTGATGATGGCTCCTATCCTACCGCCACATCCCTCTGGGAGAAACGTAATATCGCCTTAGAGATCCCTGAATGGGATGCGGATATTTGTATCCAATGCGGTAAGTGTGTATTCGTTTGCCCTCACGCTGTGATCCGCGAGAAGGTGTACGACCCATCACTATTAGAAAATGCCCCTCCAACTTTTATGTCTGCAAAAGCACGCTGGAAAGAGTTTCCCAATATGGTCTATACGCTGGCTGTCTCTCCCGAAGATTGCACCGGCTGTGCTCTTTGTATTGAGGCGTGCCCTGCGAAAGATAAGACGCAAGTCGGTCGCAAGGCGATCAATATGGTTGACCAACCGCCGATTCGCGAACGGGAAGTAACCAATTGGGAATTCTTCATTTCCCTTCCAGAGGTAGATCGCTCCGCGATAAACATCGGCACGGTGAAGAATTCACAGCTCCTAGAACCATTATTTGAGTTCTCCGGTGCCTGCGCTGGTTGCGGAGAAACGCCTTACTTGAAACTTCTCACCCAGCTGTTTGGCGACCGGACGATCATCGCCAACGCGACTGGCTGCTCATCCATCTATGGTGGCAACTTACCCACCACGCCTTGGGCTGTTAATCGCCAGGGTCGCGGTCCAGCTTGGTCAAATTCACTCTTCGAAGACAACGCAGAATTTGGTTTGGGTATGCGCCTGACTCTGGATAAACATCAGGAGTACGCTCATGAATTGCTGCCCAAGTTCGCTGATGTCGTTGGTGAGGATCTTGTCTCCGAGATCTTAAACGCGGACCAGACGGATGAAGCCGGCATTTCAGCCCAACGCGATCGCATCACGATCTTGAAAGAGCAGCTGTCCAGCATCGATGATCCACGCGCCCAGGATCTGATCAGCCTGGCTGATGAGCTGGTGGATAAGAGCGTTTGGATCGTTGGCGGTGATGGCTGGGCCTATGACATCGGATATGGCGGTTTGGATCACGTGCTGGCTATGGGTCGCAATGTCAATATCCTTGTGCTCGATACCGAGGTTTACTCCAACACCGGTGGGCAGGCCTCAAAAGCCACTCCCCGAGCTGCTGTAGCCAAGTTCGCGGCAAAAGGAAAGGGACTTCCCAAGAAGGATTTGGGTATGATCGCCATGTCCTATGGCTACGTTTATGTCGCCAGGATCGCTATGGGGGCCAGCGATCAGCAGACACTCAGAGCGTTCATGGAGGCCAATGCATATGAAGGTCCCTCCCTGATCATCGCCTACAGTCCCTGCATTGCTCATGGCTATGACCTGGTCAAAGGTCTTGAACAGCAAAAATTGGCTGTCCAATCAGGATTCTGGCCGCTTTACCGCTACAATCCGGACCTCGCCCAGGAAGGTAAGAACCCATTGGTGATCGATTCAAAGAAACCAACCGTATCCTTCCCAGACTACGCATATAACGAGACTCGTTATCGCATGCTATTGCAAAGTGACGAGCAGCGCGCTGAGGCACTCATGAAACAAGCCGAGCGCGATGTGGAAGGACGCTGGGAACTGTACCAGCAAATGGCAGCCATGCACTACAATGATAAAAATGGTGAAGAATAGGGATTAAATCTGGCAGAAGAAGACATAGGTGCAAAGTCTACTCGTTCCAGACTGAACGAGTGCTAATGAATACCTCTTATTGAATATCTGATCATCCTCTCTTGAGAAGGAGATATCCATGGTAGATCTTACGACAAATTACTTAGGCCTCAATCTGAAAAACCCCCTCATCGCTTCAGCCTCGCCATTATCCCAAAAAGCGGAAACTGTGCGTGAGCTGGAGCATGCCGGGATAGCTGCAGTGGTGATGTACTCTCTCTTCGAGGAGCAGATTATCTATGACAGTTTGAGACTCGACCGCGATCTTTCGCAGGGAACCGAGTCCTTTGCCGAAGCACTGACGTATTTCCCGGATCTGGCGTCCTACACTGATCTCAATCAATACAGCATCGGCCCTGAGGATTATATCGAGAACCTGCACGAATTGAAGAACGCCGTTGATATTCCTATCATTGGCAGTCTGAACGGGATTTCAACCGGTGGCTGGATCGAATATGCCAGTAAGATTGAAGGTGCTGGCGCAGACGCCCTCGAATTAAACATCTATAATCTCCCCACCGATCCGGAGATCTCCAGTCAAACCATCGAAGCAGAGTATCTTGAGTTGGTACGATCGATACGCGCCTCGATCAAAATACCTATCGCGATTAAATTGAGCCCATTTTTCACAGCTCTACCGAACTTTGCCCGCCAGCTGGTTGATGCCGGAGCTGATGGATTGGTTTTGTTTAATCGTTTTTACCAGCCGGATTTCGACCTGGATGAGCTCGAAGTGGTACCCAGATTAATCTTAAGCACCTCCCAGGAACTGCGCCTACCGCTGCGGTGGATCGCCATATTATACGGTCGCGTCTCAGCCGATTTCGCCCTGACCACAGGCATACACACTGCGAGAGACGTTCTCAAGGCCACAATGGCCGGCGCGAGTGCGAGCATGGCAGCTTCCACATTACTTAAATACGGCATCGAACAGGTCTCTGAGATCCTTCACGGCGTGGAGTCTTGGATGGAAGAGAATGAATATGATTCGATCAACCAGATGAAGGGCAGCATGAGCCAGCAGGCCGTCGCCGAGCCAGCTGCCTTCGAACGGGCGAACTATATCAGGGAACTCAGCTCTTTCGATCTGCGCTACACCCCCTGAGCAGGTAACTTCTGCCTCTTAAACAATCATGGGGAGTCACTTAAGTGACTCCCCAAAAGTTTTAATCAGGATAATTCCGGAGTTAAAAGGGAATGTTCTATTCGCTTTTTTCTGGCATCGGTGAGTGTTTCTTCTGCCGGTAAACGATCCTACCCCGCGATAGATCGTATGGGGACATCTCCAGACGCACACGGTCACCTAACAGGATGCGAATGTAGTGTTTCCGCATCTTGCCGGATAAATAAGCCAGCACTTCGTGATCATTGTCCAGTCGAACCCTGAACTGAGTCGCCGGTAAAGCCTCGATCACAGTGCCTTCAACTGTAATTTTACCTTCCTCTTTAGCCATAAACACCTCCGGAACTCATATTAGAACAATAAATAAACCCTAATAGCTGGAATTTCTGCGCCGCAACCGCCGCGTAGATTTCTTCTTCTGGATTCGGCGCAATTCGCTTTTCGAGACGAACCAGCGTTTCCGTCGAACCGTGCTCATTACACCACTCTTGGCGACCTTCTTGCGAAAACGTCTGAGAAGCTGGTCCTGGCTCTCATTTGGTCGTAATTCAACTGTTACCAATATCCTCACCTCCTTTTGTTATCCTCATCAGGCAAGAAAATAGCCCGGCTGACGTTCATATTACCAGCCGAGCTTTGCTTGGCTTTCATTTCTCATAAATGCCGAATTCTAAACCGTCAAATTAGTAATGTCCTCCGGTAAATATGTATATTTTGTCACATGAACGCCG
>Ga0209742_10000225_pt1 | contig 32007 bp, 27 predicted proteins | sample DeeMarSeWOR38_10_FD_187462 | JGI IMG/M metagenome (GOLD analysis project Ga0209742, IMG submission 187462) | Marine sediment microbial communities from White Oak River estuary, North Carolina - WOR-3-8_10 (SPAdes) (version 2) | ecosystem: Environmental > Aquatic > Marine > Intertidal zone >...
CCGACCATCCCGGTGCCGACGTGCTTGTCCGCCTTGTCCAGGGTGCCGACGTTACGGGGATTCTCGTAGTGATCCAGAACCTTGTCGCTGTATGCCATGTCGTGACTCCTCTTGGCTGGCAGGTTGCCTAGGCAACCTTGCGTGGCGCTTCTTCCTCGACATCATTGCCGCGCAGGACGTCGCCGAGGGTAATGGTGCCGAGATGGTCGTGCAATTGTGTGCTGAGACTGTCCCACATGCGGTCAGTCGGACGCTGGTCTTCCTCATCACCGGAGTTGGCCGGCGGCGGGGTATAGGCCTGATCGTCAACCGCAGTCATGATGCTGGCGACATCGATCTCCTCGATATCCTTTGCCAGGCGATAACCGCCGCCCGGACCCCGGACACCAACCACGATACCCTCGCGGCGCAGTTGCGCGAACAGCTGCTCCAGGTAGGATAGGGAAATACCCTGATCAGCAGACAGGTCAGACAGGGTCTTGGTACCGTTTTCGCCGCGCAGGGCGAGACGGATCATCGCAGACACTGCGAAACGTGCTTTACGTGAAATCTTCATCTCGTTGTCTCCTGATGTCGCCGCACGACTGTCGTGCTAGCATTAATTGACAATACCTGACAATATTGGTCAACATTATAATACCTGATATAGACAGTCAACTAATTCTCTTTTTATTGCCCTATTAAAGAGATAACTAGTTGATAAACATGGTTAATATGATTTTGGCCGGGGTTTTGGCCTGATGGTCAACGGCATGAATACGGCGTTGACCGGTATTTTGCTCGCGAAATGTGGGCACAACATGAATGCTCCCCCAATTATTGGTAACCCCGGTCCTGGTCCAGGAATACTTGCACAAGCCCCCGGTGGTGGCGATGTTTGATACCCTCGGTTGAGACAGCGACCCGGTGACGAAAAACCGCCACGAATTGCTGGAACAGGGTTGGCGAACACCAGACGAAGCAACGGACGAACGATGTTACGAGACACACCAAGCACCATCTACCTGAAAGATTACACGCCGCCCGACTACATGGTTGAGCGGATCGATCTCACTTTCGAGCTGGATGAGCAATCGACACTGGTTAGGTCGCAGATGCGCCTTCGGCGCAACGCACCGCCCGGGAGCGAAGCTGTGCCGCTGGTGCTTGACGGCGAGGAACTGGAGCTGGTCGCCATCGCAATGGACGGCAAGGCGGTTGATGAAAGTCGCTACCTGTTGACGGAAAACTCGTTGATCCTGAACGAGGCGCCCTACGAGTTCTCGCTGGAAATCGAAACCCGTATCAACCCGGCTGCCAATACCACGCTGGAAGGCTTGTTTGTCTCAAGCGGTGTGTTCTGTACCCAGTGCGAGGCCGAAGGCTTTCGCCGGATTACCTATTATCTGGATCGTTCCGATGTGATGACGCGCTTTAGCACACACATCATCGCGGACAAGTCACGTTATTCGGTGTTGTTGTCCAACGGCAATCTGGTTGAACAGGGTGAGCTTGACGATGGTCGCCACTGGGCGAGGTGGGAAGACCCGTTTCGAAAACCTTCGTACCTGTTTGCACTGGTCGCCGGCAATCTCGAGTGCCTGGAGGACCAGTACGTTACGGGCTCCGGCCGCAACGTGGAGCTCAAGCTGTATGTCGAGCCCGGCAACCTGGACAAGTGTCATCATGCCATGGAGTCGCTGAAGCGGGCGATGAAGTGGGACGAAGACACATTTGGTCTCGAATACGATCTCGACATCTACATGATCGTCGCGGTCGGCGACTTCAATATGGGTGCCATGGAGAACAAGGGCCTCAATGTCTTCAACACGGCATACGTCCTGGCGAAGCCGGAAACGGCTACTGACGCCGATTACGAAAATATTGAAGGCGTAATCGGCCACGAATATTTCCATAACTGGACCGGTAATCGCGTGACTTGTCGAGACTGGTTCCAGTTAAGCCTGAAAGAAGGTCTGACGGTATTCCGTGACCAGGAGTTCAGTTCTGACATGGGGTCACGTGCGGTCAAGCGCATCAACGATGTGCGTATGCTACGGGCGCGGCAATTCCCGGAGGACGCAGGGCCGATGGCACACCCGGTGCGGCCGGAGTCCTATGTTGAAATAAACAACTTCTATACCGCTACCGTTTACGAAAAGGGCGCAGAAGTCGTGCGAATGATTCATACGCTGGTGGGGGCTGATGGATTCCGGCGTGGTATGGATCTGTATTTCAAGCGCCACGATGGCCAGGCCGTCACTACCGATGATTTCGTTGCCGCCATGGCCGACGCCAATAAGCTCGATCTCAAGCAATTCAAGCGCTGGTACCGGCAATCGGGCACGCCGGTGCTGGATGTGCATACCGCGTACGATTCGGAGAACAAAACCTACAGCCTGACATTGACGCAGACCTGTCCACCAACACCCGGGCAAAAAACCAAAGAACCATTTCATATACCGGTGCAGGTCGGGTTACTGGATAACCATGGCAATGATCTGCCGCTGGCCCTGGAAGACGGGCCTGCGCTGAAGCCCGGCGAACCACTGCACCTGACCGAGGCGACACAAACGTTTCGGTTTAACGGTATTCCGGAAGAGCCGGTACCGTCTGTGCTGCGTGGGTTTTCCGCGCCAGTCAATCTGCAGCTGGAGCTTGATGACGAAGCGCTGGCATTTCTGTTCGCCCACGATGCCGACAGTTTCAACCGCTGGGAGGCGGGCCAGCAACTGGCGATCCGGCTATTGCAGCGAAAGGTGCATGCGATTGAACATGGAGAACCGGAACCGGACGCCAGTCTCTATATCGAAGCCGTTGCGCGCATGTTAGGCAATGCCTCGCTCGACAAGGCGCTGGTTGCCGAGTCGATGGTGCTGCCGGGCGAGGCCTATCTCACCGAGCTTGCCGAGGTCGCCAACCCGGACGCCATTCACCAGGCACGGCAATCCTTGCGCAGGCAATTGGCGGATAACCTGCAAGATGTCCTGGTCAACGTATACGGGGAAAATTCTGTAGCGGGCGCCTACCGCTATCACCCGGTGGATGCGGGTAAGCGCATGCTGCGCAATCAGGCCCTGTCTTTATTACTGGAAACAGAGGACGCAGATGTCATTGCCATGGCGTTGGACCAGTACCGCAATACTGACAATATGACCGATCGTATCGCTGCGGTGAACGGCCTGGCGAATATCGACTGTCCCGAGCGTTTGACCGTGCTGGATGAGTTTCACCAGTTCGCCCATGGTGATGCCCTGATGCTCGACAAATGGTTTGCGGTTCAGGCGGCATCGCATCTGCCAGGAACGCTGGCCGCAGTCGAACGACTGATGCAGACCGCGGAGTTTGATGTTACCAACCCGAACAAGGTGCGTGCAGTGATTGGCACATTCTGCCATCGCAACCTCGTCCGTTTTCACGCGGCTGACGGTTCCGGCTACCGGTTTCTCGCAGACCAGGTGATCGAGCTGAACCGGATCAATCCACAGATCGCGGCACGACTGGTCGGTGCGTTCAATCGTTGGCGAAAATACGATAGCCAGCGGCAGGCGTTGGCGAAAACCGAGCTTGAGCGAGTGCTGGAAACACCCAAACTGTCAAAGGCGGTTTACGAGATTGTCTCGCGCAACCTGGAAAACTGACGAGGCGCATTTCCCCGGAGTCGAATAGGGCTTAAGCTTGTGGTTACCATTTTCCAGTAGCGGGCAGTCATTATGTTTGAAAACGCGATTCGATTGGGCACGGTAGCCGGCATCCGCATTGGGGTGCATTACACCTGGTTCGCGATCTTTCTTCTTCTAACCACAACGCTCTACGGTTCTTTCACCCACCAGCATCCCGACTGGGACAAATTCACTGCCCTGCTGACTGCAATTGTTACCGCCCTGATCTTCTTTGCCAGCATTGTCCTGCACGAACTCGGGCACAGTATTGTCGCGATCCGCCGCGGCATCTCGGTTCGCTCGATCACGCTGTTTATTTTTGGCGGTGTTGCCCAGACCGAGAAGGAGGCAGAGTCCGCGCAGACTGAATTCATGGTGGCCATCGCCGGTCCGCTGGTGAGCATTGCCCTTGCCGGACTGTTTTATTTATTGTCCGTCTGGCTCGCACCGATTAACGAGATTGCCGCCGAGGCTTTTGACTGGCTGGCAACAATCAATTTCATGGTCGCCATTTTCAATATGGCCCCCGGCTTTCCGCTCGACGGCGGCCGCGTTTTTCGCGCACTGGTCTGGGGTATCTCCGGCGATGCCAGCAAGGGCATGCGCTGGGCAGTCTTTTCCGGCAAGGCAGTGGCTTACCTGTTAATTGGATTAGGCGCGATGATCGCGCTTCAGGCCAACCTCATAAGCGGCATCTGGTTTATTGGCATTGGCTGGTTCCTGCTGATTTCTGCGCAGGCCAGCGGCCAGTCTTTCACCATCAACCGTGTATTCAGTCAGAGCGTTGCCAGGGATGTGATGGTTCGCGATGTGCCGGTGGTGGACTCCGGTACCAGTATCGCCGATTGGGTGGAGGACTACGTTTTTAGCAAGGGCACCCGCGCGTTTCTGGTAGCCGAACAGGACGACATCATTGGCCTGATTACCCTGAGTGACTGCAGCAGGATTCCACGGGAGCAATGGGCGGAAACTGCCGTCAAGATGGTGATGACGCCGGTCGGGCAGTTACGGACGGTCAAGGTGGATACGGATATCAATACCGTCTTGCAGTTATTGGCGGCGCAATCATTGAACCAAGTGCCCGTGGTGGAAGACAGCGCTATCGTTGGCTGGATAGACCGCGAGCGACTGATCAAGATCCTGAGGCTTCACACCGAAGCGGGCGAATAATCCGTATTAGTCGAAATTTGATCAGGGTCAGATTGCGCGCCGGGACATGTGTTAGGTTAAGGGCGATGACTCAACGCAGGAACTGACCCAGAGCACAAAAATGAAAAACACCAAACTGGAACCAGCCCAACTCTACACCGCTTGCGATCCTGCCCAGTTCAAATTCAAGTCCACCGCGGAATTGCCAGACCAGGAAGAAGTGATAGGCCAGACCCGTGCGGTTGATGCGATACGCTTTGGTATCGGCATCGAGCAGGAAGGTTTCAACCTGTTCGCCCTCGGCCCCAGTCGTAGCGGCAAGCAGACTGTCGTCACGCGGTTTATCGAACGTCAGGCGGCCGAACAGCCGGAGCCACCGGACTGGTGTTATGTAGACAATTTTACCGATGCGCACAAACCGAAAGCACTGTCGCTGCCAACCGGCATGGGCAGTCGATTCCAGCAGAGTATGGAGCAACTGGTGCAGGAACTGCGCACCGCTGTGCCCGAGGCACTGGAGAGCGAGGAATACCGTGCGCGTTTGCAGGAGATCGAGGAGGCACTCAACGAGAAGCAGGAGCAGGCCTTTGAAAAACTGCACGAAGAGGCTAACGCACATGGTATCGCCATGCTGCGCACACCAACCGGTTTCGCCTTTGCGCCGACCCGGAAGGGCGAAATCATCAAGCCGGAAGAATATAAGACACTGTCGGAAGATGAGCGCAACGATATCGAGGCAGCGGTAGATGCATTACAGGTGCAACTTGAGCGGCTGATCCAGGAAATCCCCAAGTGGCGTCGACAGATGCAGGATGAGGTCAAGCAGCTGAACCGGGATGTCATCATGTCTGCGGTCGGGCAATTGATCGACGAAATGCGCAGGCAATATGCGACGCTGCCCGATATTCTGACCTATCTCGATGCAGTGCAGCAGGACGTGATTGATCATGCTGATCAATTTCGCCAGACAGAAGAGGGTATGCAATTGTTACCCGGACTGATGTTGCCGGGCACCGAGCGCCAGACATCGTTCCTGAATCGTTACAGTGTCAATGTCATCGTCGACCACAGTGAATCCTCTGGCGCACCGGTGGTGTATCTCGACAATCCCACCTATCCGAATCTCGTCGGTCGCGTCGAGCACCAGGCACAGATGGGTGCGCTCGTTACCGATTTCACCATGGTCAAACCCGGCGCCCTGCATCAGGCGAACGGCGGTTACCTGTTGCTGGATGCACGCAAGATTCTGATGCAACCCTATGCCTGGGAAGGCCTGAAGCGGGTGCTGCAGTCGCATGAGATTCGGATCGAATCACTGGGGCAGATGCTGAGCCTGATCAGCACAGTTTCGCTGGAGCCCGAGGCCATCCCGCTTGATGTCAAAGTAGTACTGCTTGGCGAACGTTTTCTGTATTACCTGTTGTGTGAATACGATCCCGAATTCAGCGAGCTGTTCAAGGTCGCCGCAGATTTCGATGACATGGTGGAACGGTCGGACGACAACAACCAAAGCTTCGCGCGCTTTCTCGGTACGCTGGCAAGACAGGACAAGCTGCGCGCACTGGATACCGGCGCGGTTGCCCGAATCATTGATCACAGTGCCCGCATGGTCGAGGACAGCGAAAAGCTCAGCAGCCGCTTCGGCAAGATCGCAGACTATTTGCGTGAGGCGGACTACTGGGCAGGTCAGGCAAGTCGTGAACAGATTACCGCTGAAGATGTCGATCAGGCGATTGACGCCCATGACAAGCGCCTTTCGCGTATCCGCGAACGACTCCAGGAGGAGACACAGCGAGGTACGTTGATGATCTCCACCGAGGGCGAGGAAGTCGGCCAGATCAACGGCCTCTCGGTGATGCAGCTTGGCGATTACGCCTTTGGTCACCCCAGCCGAATTACCGCCCGTGTTCGTCTGGGTAAGGGCGAGGTGGTCGACATCGAGCGCGAGATCGAGCTGGGTGGTCCGATTCATTCCAAGGGTGTCCTGATTCTTGGCGGCTTCCTGTCGGGCCGTTACTGTCCGGAGCAACCCTTGTCGCTCGCAGCCAGCCTCGTCTTCGAACAAACCTATGGCGGTGTCGAGGGCGACAGCGCCTCATCGGCGGAGCTGTATGCTTTGCTCTCGGCCTTGTCGGGCATCCCGCTGAAACAGTCGTTAGCTGTTACCGGTTCGGTCAACCAGTTAGGCCAGGTCCAGGCCATTGGTGGGGTGAACGAAAAAATAGAGGGTTTCTTTGAAGTCTGTCGGAATCATGGATTAACCGGTGACCAGGGTGTGCTTATTCCTGGTGCCAACGTCAAGCACCTGATGCTACACAAGGATGTGGTCGAAGCCGTCAGCCAGGGTAAATTCCATATCCATGCTGTGAACACGATCGATGAAGGGATAGAAATCCTGACCGGTGTTCCGGCGGGCGAGCGCGACGACAGGGGAAATTATCCAGCGGAGTCGGTCAATTATTCGGTTGAACAAAAGCTGGCAGCCATGGCCGAACATGCCCATGAACACGAAGAAAAGGCGGATGACTGACCTACCGGGCAGGATCCGTCGCATCTTGGTTGCGCTGGATGCATCGCAACAAAGCCAGGCAGCACTGGAAACGGCAGCCGCCATGGCGGAGCGCATGCAGGCCGAGCTCGAGGCGATGTTTGTCGAGGACATTGATTTGCTGCACCTGGCCGATCTGCCATTCGCGCGCGAGATAGGATTTACCTCTGCTTCCCGACGTCTGCTCGACAGTGCGGCCATGGCGCGTGCGTTCCGTGTTCGTGCCGGCCAGGCACGGGCAATGCTTGAGTCAATTGCAGCCAAGCACAAGATTGCATCTTCTTTTCGCGTCACACGCGGCAATGTGCTGACGGAATTACTCGCCGCTACCGAGACCGTCGACGTGGTAGCGGTCGGCACCAGTGGTCACAAGCTGGGGCGTGGCCAGCAGGCAGGTTCAACCTACACTGGCATGTTGGAGTCCTGCCGTTGTTCGGTGTTGGTGCTCCAGGAAAAAATTACACCGGGTGACGCCGTGGTCGTGCTGTTTGATGGCAGTGATGAATCTGTCCGCGGGCTCGAGCTGGCCAGATCAATGGCGGCTTCCCACGAGGATCCGCTGTCTGTTGTTCTGTTAACGCGGGATGCTGATATCGAAAAACTACAGCAACAGGCGCTGGAATATGTTGGTGCCACGGCTGATGTCGATATTCGAGCACTTCCGGTCTCGCAACTGGACCAACTGCCAGCGATTCTCAACATCACTAAATGTGGAGTATTTCTGGTGCCACGCTCGATTAGCCAAACGATCGATTTGCTCGATATCGAAAGACTGGCGCACCTGCGTTGCCCGGTCATGCTTTTATCCTGACTCGCAACTACTGAACTAAATCACTATTAACTTATTTTAGTTAAGTAAATAGCCCCGCCAATCCTGCCAAACCGTAAAATTTAGCGTTCAAGCTTAAAGTATTTTATCTGGAAGTATATGTAAGGCCTTGGCAAGCTATACAGGGCGACTACACTAATTAGTTCAAACAATAAAAATAAAATAAGTAAATTCTAATATTTCAAGTAGCACTAGGAGGCTGGCCATCCGGGAAGGCCAACCACTACCAGGCCGGAGCTGGCCGTAGCTTCCTATTGAGGAAACCTGAGCGTGAAAGACCCAAGAGATCTCGAAAACCGAATATTTGCTGAGCAGGTCAGGTTGTTGTTCAAGCAGTATCCGCCATCGGCCTTGACTGGCACTCTGGTGTCATTGCTGGTGTACGGACTGCTGAATGGCCAAGCTCCAGCAAATCTTTTGGTCGGATGGATCATCACCCTAAACTTCTGCCTGCTCGGTGGTTATGCCATTACCTTGTTGTATCGCCGGGATCGTTCGGCTAGCGACAATTCAGTGCTATGGTTCCGACGCTATATGGTAGCGACTGCTTTGGTTGCAGTTGCCTGGGCAAGTTTGGTTGTATTTCTGAAATTTGGTCTTTCCCCGATACACCAAACCGTAGTAATTATGGTGATGGTGGGCGCGGCTTCATCTGCGCTGGTTCTGGCAATACCTGTTCTTCCAGCGTACTTTGTTTTTCTTTCGCTTCCAATGCTTTCTGTGTCACTTTGGTTGTTAGCACAATCGGCCTTGGCGTTGAATGGATTGGGTACTTTAGGCGCACTCTTTCTTGCCTTGATGGGATTCGCGGGTAGAAATCTGAATCAGAACCTAATAAATAGTATCAAATTGAGATACGAAAACGCCGATTTGGCTAACGAAGTAAACCAGCTAAATGAGAATCTTGAACAGCGAGTTATCGAAAAAACTCACGCGCTAAGTGAAAGTGAGGAACGATTTGATTTGGCAATGCAGGGCGCCAACGACGGTCTCTGGGATTGGGACATTAGGAATGCAACTGCGTATTTCTCTCCGCGCTGGAAATCAATGCTCGGATTCAAGGAATGGGAAATCAGTGGTTCACCACGTGAATGGCAGAGGCGTATTCATAAAGATGATAGAAGAAAAGTATTGTCACTGATTAAAACCCATCTTGACGGCAAGACAAAATCATACGAAAGCATACACCGGGTACTAAACAAGAGAGGGAGTTATATATGGGTGCTCGACCGTGGTCGCGCTGTATGCGATCAAAACGGTAAACCGTACCGAATGGTTGGTACTCAGGTAGATATAAGTGACCACAAACATCTTGAAGAGAAAATCAAATCTGCAAATATTCAGTTAAAACACGAGATCAAGGAGCGGGTCCAGGCTCAAAAAGAACTTGCACATTTGGCAAAGCACGATCCATTAACAAGTCTGCCAAATAGAATTCTGTTCTACGAACAGCTGCAGGTAGCAATAAAAGTAGCGGAGATAGAAGACGACGCTATCGCGGTTCTCCTGGTCGATCTAGACAATTTCAAACACGTAAATGATACGCTGGGGCATCCGGTCGGCGATCGACTGCTTATTGATGTTTCTAATAGACTAAATAGCATCGTAAACAAGAATTACTTTCTTTCGAGGTTTGGTGGTGATGAATTTATCGTAATTCTGCAAGGCTGTTCAGATAGTTTTATCGTAGAGGCCTATGCTAGAGAGATTATCGAGCTTGTATCTCAACCGTTTCATCTTGAGGATCAGGAAATACGTATTGGATGTAGTATTGGCATTACGCTGTTTCCAGACCACGGAAAAGAGCCGGATCAACTTATTCGGGATGCTGATATTGCGATGTATCATGCAAAGAATCAGGGACGCAACATGTTTCAGTATTTTACCGAACAGATGGATCAGGAGATTACCGAAAAGGTAACAATGCGCAACATGTTACATGGCGCACTCGATCGAAATGAGTTTGATATCCATTATCAGCCACAGGTCGATATCGCTACGGGTAAAATTACAGGTCTCGAGGCTTTGTTGAGATGGCTGCCGACTGAAATCGAAAACGTTTCTCCTGATAGGTTCGTACCGTTGTTGGAAGAAGCGGGGCTCATATCATCTGTAGGGAATTGGGTTTTGCATGAGGCATGTCAACAACTGGCGTTGCTGCAAAAGCGCGGCCTTAACGACCTAAAGATGGCCGTAAATATATCTCCGCGGCAATTTCTGGAGGAGGGCCTGGTAGAGAATATAGAAAATACTCTAACCAAGTTTAAGATACCGGCTAGATCTCTCGAGATCGAAATCACGGAAAACGTCTTTATGGAAGATCTGGAGCTCGTCCGGCAGTCCTTGTCAAAACTAAAGGAGTTAGGTGTATTAATTACGTTGGATGATTTTGGTACAGGCTACTCCTCGCTTGGCTATCTAAAACGTTTTCCAATTAACGGCGTTAAAATAGACAAAGTATTCGTTCGAGACATTCTAAACAGCGATGACAGTCGAGGCCTGGTCAATGCCATTATTGCGATGGCTAAAGGCCTTAACCTTGACTACCTGATCGCAGAGGGCGTTGAAACTGAGATTCAGCTTCAACATTTAAGGCAGGCAGGATGTCCTACTTACCAAGGCTATCTCTATAGCTGCCCACTGCCACGAAAGGAGCTCGAAGCGCTATTATTTCCGAGAAACCACCTCAAATCTCTTTAAGAAGATTTGTGCCCCTTACGCGAAAAATCTCTTGCGTTAAAATTTTTCTATTTCAAGTATATTAAAATGTGATTGGATCTCACTAGTTTCTTTTACCCGTATTATTGCCTGTTCGCCTCCCTCCAAATCTGCCGCAAATTCGAGAACATCGCTCTTGTCCCGGCCGATCATTTGCCAATTCATGTAACTTTCGAGATAGCCCACTTCGTAGTAATTTGTTGCGATATTGCATAAAACCAGTTTTCCACCTGGCGCCAGCATGGAATAGAGCCGTGATGTAAGTTTTTGGGCAAATCGCTTGCTTAAATAATCGTATAGTCCAGCAGAATAAATGAGATCAAATTCTCCTATATCACTCTTTCCTTTAACAATATCCGAAACTGAAAGTGGTACGGCTTCGAGATTTAGATGTGAGTGGAGTTCATTCATCTTGCGAAGACTTTTTGCATCATGATCAAGCGCTACAAATCGGCTAACCCGATTGTTTTGCAAAGCCTGGGATCTGGTTGCTTCTCGACAATGACCGCTTGCAACTGACAACACACGTGGCGAATCCATCTCTTCCGCTGACTTGTCTATATAGTCTGTAAGCAGTCTCATGCGCTTACATAGTGTTAAGCTGAGTGGTGTATGAGTTGTATAGCGGAACAATTTTCTTCCTAGCTCAGAGATTTCCTTTTTGTCGTGTGACCCGAAATAGTAGACCATGTCCAGCAAGGCCGCGTCCCCAGCATAGCCGCGAGGTTGCCTAAAAGACCTGGTGGTTAGTGGATCCTGCATGAGCAGATTTTTCAACGGATGCGCTAATAGGACCTGATTAACCAATTCCGTCCATTCGGATGTTGAAGTGCTGGCATACAGGTCATGCAATTTCGGGACGAGCAGATCCATCCCGTTTTCGACCAGACCAAATTGAAGCATTTCGTATGTTTCATCAAGAAACTGGTATTCATTGAGTTCGTGGATATAGATTGCGGCTGGCGCGACTGCTGCATATTGTAAAGACATTATCTCCTCCAAATTATTATAGGGCTCGGCAAAAAACGCTGGCGCGCGATTGCCGACGGTTCAGAAAAACCGTGAACTAGTCCTTTAGAATTCTCTCAGCGAGATACCCGATTGCATTGGGTCACGAGTAAAAAAATCAGAACTGAAGGAATTCTTACATTCGATATAGGCTTAGAACAACCTTGGCAGCTTATACCTCTACTTAAAGTAATTATTATTGCGGGGGAGAAAAAAGTCTTGTCAAAATTTATGCAGTTTTGCCTACATTATAAAAAATGGTTTTATTATCGAATATCAGCATTCACTAATGGTTTGGTCGTTGACCAGAAAAAACGGGCGCCTTGGGCGCCCGTTCTGTTTTCTTGCCGAATGGCCCGGCTTACATCTTCGGGCAGCTGCTTCGGTCAGATTCCACCTTGCCGGTTAGCCTGAGGAAGCCGGCGAACGGGCCCATGTTGCCCATTGCTTCCATCTTCGGGCCCTTGAACTTCAGGCGGCCGAACATCATCGCCTTCATCGGGCCGTCGGAGCCATCGCCCATGCGCACCCAGTGTTCATCCTTGGCGAACATCACGTAGTCGACAGACTTGTCGAGATCCGCTTCCTTGGTTTTTACCCAGCCACCATAGACGCAGGTGGCCTTTCCATCCTTGTCGGCAATTTGCATTTCCGCGCGCGGACTGTCTTTGCACTCGATGCGGTAGATCTGCATGACCTTGTGGCTACGCCCCTTGTTGTTTTCTACCCAGCCCGACTTCTTCAATTCCTCGGTGAGGCCTTTGTCGGCATTCCAGGCGTTGCAGGCTTCAGCGGCCCACTCACCCGACATGAAAACGGGTGCAGCCTGGGCGCTTGTTGAAAAAAGTAATGCGATGAAAGTGGTGACAAGGATTTTTCTCATATTCTACCCCTCTTGAATAATGCCTGTATTGGAAAAATCGTAAGTTGGAATACAGCGTTTTCGGCGCCGCAAGAGCCAGCTTACCGGATCAATAACCGGCCAACAACTGGGGTTAATATTGGTAGTTATCAGGTAGAAAACGGTTTAAATGTTGTCGCTCGGGAACCTAGTCGCTTTCGCGGGGTTTGGCGATAGCACGAATTGTACCGGCTGCATCGATAACCTCCTGTACGACGTCATCGAGTTTTCTGCGCCGTCTTCGCGCGAGAGCCCGCAGCCCTTCGAATGCCTCCTGCTCGGTCAAACTGTATCTCTCCATGATCATGCCAACTGCAACACTGCGCTCGCGACCACTGCGCAACGCGATGTTGAGATTAAGCTCGGTATCTCGCAATTTTTTCAGTTCACGAGAGCGGACCCGGGCCGCTTCGATTGACGGCTTGATTTTGGTGACGTCGACCGGCTTTACCAGGTACCCGAGTGCGCCTTCGCTAACAGCCTGCTGCACATACTTGTCATCGTCGTAAGCCGATAGAAACATTACCGGCACTGAAGTACGTTCGCGAATTTCGCGGGCAGCAGCAATACCACTAATCCCCGGAGGCATGTTGACATCAAGAATGGCGAGATCCGGATCATATCGCTCACACATATCGATTGCTTCCTCACCGGAATTGGCCTCAATCACTTCATAACCGGCATCACGCAAACCCATGGCGAGGGTGGCCAGGATCAGGCGCTCATCATCCGCAATTAGTAGCATTGGCTTGGTCATCGTCTTGTGTGCCTGCCTCGATCAATTACCGGTTTTTGCTATGCAACAATCTGTCCGGTTTCGCTGCCACTCGTAATTCCGGATTGCACCAGTGCCGGACTGGAGATCGTCAATATTGTTCGCACTTTCTGCCCGTTCTGGTTAAATGCTATCGATACACCACGCTTCGGTAAAAGTGAGTGCACCAGTGTCAAACCGGTTCCGCAGCCTTTGCCGTTCGCCCAGTGAAATGATTCGGGTAGATCGCCGATATTCTCAATAGCAATCTCGACACCATTGTCGCGCTGCTCAATTGATACAAGAACCTGCTTTTTTTCGGCACAAGGTGAATGCTTGATCGCGTTGAAAATCAGCTCGTTCAGGATCAGGGCGACGGCAACGTTTTCTTTTGCCGATATCGCCAACAGGTCTTCATCGAATTCGCCATTTATGGTTTTTACGATAGCGCTGGTGATCGACTGGGCATTATCTGCGATCGCAGTCACCATATCGAGCACCAGGACGTCATCATTGCTGTGCCGGCTCTGTAATCCATACATCAGCGCCATGGACTGGATCTGGCCGATGGCGGTCTCCATGATCTCACGTGTCTGTGGATTTTCATGTGTGTAGTGTCTCAGCAGACCAACAATTCCCTGCAAATTATTTTTTACCCGGTGCTGGACCTCACGAACCAGGGTATCGCGTTGTCGTTCTGCATCGGTAAGGCGTTGCCGTTCGGCCTCAATACGATCGCTCAGGTCGCGACCGACCGCGGCATATCCGACAAGCTTGTTTTCACTGTCACTAAGTGAGGCAAAGGCCCATTGGTAAAGAATGGTGTCACCGCTTTTCAGGTCCAGTGCAGCCTCTACGTAGCCGTAGCCTTCCCTTGTGCACTGTGATATCGCGGTCTGTGTTTTGCCAAGGTCTTCACCACTAATAAATATTCCCGGATCTGCGTGTAACAGTTCCTCTGCAGAATAGCCGGTTACAACCTCGGCTTCACGATTCCAGCTAACAAGGCGCTTGTCAGCATCAAGCCGGATAATGATGTCCTGTACCGTATTAATAATGATGTCTTTTTCATGCAGGGCTTCGATGAGCTGCTGTTCGGCGCGTCGCCGCTCACTGATTTCCTGTTTGAGTTCACGGTTAACCTTTTCCAGTGAAAGGGTTTGCTCTCGCACGCGTTGCTCGAGCGCATCACTGGTAGCGTCATCCCGGGGGAGTTCGTTTTTGTTGTTTTTCATAGCGCCTTTTCTGGTGTGGCCCTTTATTCCTATCTTATCGCATTATCTGCCGGCGTCCTGACTCCCTGCGCGGGAGGGCGATTTTTCTGCGAATTATCGCGAGATCACTGGTTTTTCAGCGGCTACCGGGTGGTTTTCTGCCCCGGACAAGTTTCGCTTGCCAAGACCCGACTACTGTATATAATGCCAGTATCAACTGGATAAACGTACAGTATCTGAATCATGCAACGTGCTCTTACCCCAAGACAGGCAGAAATTCTGGAACTGATCCGCGGCTACATCGCTGATCAGGGCCACCCGCCCACCCGGGCCGATATTGCCCGGGTCCTGGGGTTTCGCTCGCCCAATGCCGCCGAGGAACATCTGCGGGCACTGGAGAAGAAGGGCGCGATCGAGCTATTGCCCGGGGCCTCCCGCGGCATCCGTTTGCCTGAGGAGGAAACAGGGTTGCCTGTGGTCGGGCGTGTAGCAGCCGGCCATCCCATCCTGGCGCAGGAAAACATAGAGGACCGCTATGGATTGGACCCGGATGTGTTCCGGCCACGGGCAGACTATCTGTTGAGGGTGCAGGGTCAGAGTATGCGCGACGTTGGCATCCTTGATGGTGACCTGCTGGCGGTGCACCGCACCCCCGAGGCCAGTAATGGCCAGATTGTGGTGGCGCGGGTTGAGGACGAAGTCACCGTCAAACGGTTCAAGCGCAAGAGCAAATACCGGGTAGATCTGTTACCCGAAAATTCCGATTTTTCTCCCATTGAAATCGATCTCCGTTATCAGTCCCTTTCTATCGAGGGGCTTGGTGTCGGAGTCCTTAGAAACGGCGAACTCCGATGAATCTCGATACTTTGGTACAACGCGCCGACATCTGGCGCGGCGGCGGCACTCCCCCTGAAAACACCGCAGGCATTTCTACCGGTGTGTCACAACTGGATGCAGTATTGCCTGGTGGCGGTTGGCCCAAAGGCGCGCTGACGGAAATCCTGATTCCTGATGAAGGAATCGGTGAGCTAAGCCTGGTGATGCCGGCATTGGCTAACCTGAGCCATGCCCGGCGCTGGGTTGCCTGGGTAGCACCGCCCCATATTCCTTATGCCCCGGCATTGGCGTCGGCCGGTGTCGATCTTTCCCGTGTGATGGTAGTGCGCCCGCGCGGCGGCGCCGATGGCCTGTGGGCAGTGGAGCAAACCCTGCGTGCCGGTACCTGTGGCGCGGTACTGGCGTGGTTGAATACTGCCGATACCGGTGTCATGCGCCGTCTGCAGTTGGCTGCCGAGGCAGGTAACAGCTGGGGTGTATTGTTTCGCCCACAGCGTATGGCGGGGCAGTCCTCACCGGCGGCACTGCGATTGAAGCTCGAGCCCACCGCCCGCGGTCTGGCGGTGCATGTGCTCAAGCGCCGTGGTGGCTGGGCCACCGGACCCATTTATATCGAGAAGGACCATGCTTTGGCTGGCTCTGCATTTTCCCCGGCTGCCGCTCGAGGTGTTCAGTCGGGCAACTTCGGACACTGAGCCCCAGGCGACATGCCAGAGCAGCGGAAACAAGGCGCATGTTCTAGTTTGTAATGCCGCCGCCGCGTCCCTTGGTGTGCGCCCGCATATGCCATTGCGCGCGGCCTGTGCCCTGGCGGATGACCTCAAGCTTTATCCCCGCGACGAGGTGCTGGAGCAGGAGGCGCTGCAGCAGATCGCTGCCTGGGCAACCCGCTTCACCTCGCTGGTCAGTCTCTCTTTTTCGCAAACTGTATTACTGGAAGTCGGCGGTAGCCTTGTGCTGTTTGGTGGCATCTATCCCCTGTTAGAAAACATGCGCGTTGGCGTGAGTGAGTTAGGCTACACGGCAACACTGGCGGTGGCGCCCACACCGCTGGCAGCACTTTGGCTGGCACGCGCCAATCAGGAGCAGGTGATTGAGCACAAGGCGCAGCTTGCCAAGGCACTGGGCGATATCCCTCTCGAACATCTGACGCTGGGTGAAAAATCATTGCGCTCGCTGCATGGCATGGGGTTGCAGCGGGTATCGGACCTGGTGCGCTTGCCACGAGATGGACTCACGCGCCGGTTGGGAAAAGAGTTGGTGTTGCTACTGGATCGTGCCCTGGCGCGCGCACCTGATCCGCAAAAACCCTACATACCCCCACAACGATTTCGTAGCCGGCTGTTACTGCCTGCGGAAGCCGACAGCATTGAGGCCTTGTTGTTTGCTATGCGCCGACTGCTGGTTGAGCTCGGCGGTATGCTGTTGGGCTGTGGTGGCGGGGTGCAGGAACTATCGATTCAATTGATCCATCGAGATCAGCAAGTCAACAAGGTTGACACCGATGTGACGCATATCGATCTCAAGCTGGCGGCCCTTAGCCGCGACCCGGAACATCTGGTTGGTGTTCTGCGCGAGCGCCTGGAGCGTATCACCCTGGAGGCGCCGGTCATCGAAATCGTGATGGTGGCCAACACCATTCTGTCGTTGGCCAGCCAGGCGCAAGACCTGTTTGCCAAACACGGCGAAACCGAGCAGGACTGGAACTTGTTGCTGGAGCGCTTGCGTGCACGGCTGGGCGAAGAGGCAGTATCGGGGATTGAACAGGTGGCGGAGCATCGGCCGGAGTATGCCTGGGGCACCACCGATGTGGGTGCAACGACAGCAGCACCCACCATCGGTAGACGACCGTTATGGTTGCTGGACGAGCCCTTGCCACTAAGCAGCAATCACGAAGGGCGGCCGCGGTTCCAGGGCGCGTTACAACTGGATATCGATCGTGAGCGCATTGAAAGCGGCTGGTGGGACGGCAACGACGTAGCCCGGGACTATTTTATTGCCCGCAACGCTCGCGGACTGCGGTTGTGGGTCTACCGCGAGTTACGCGGTGAACAGCGTTGGTTTCTGCATGGCATATTCGGTTAGTACTTCGATATGCCGCATCAATTGCCTGAGTTCGCCGAGCTGCACGCGGTATCCAGCTTTACTTTCCTGCGTGGCGCCTCTCGTCCGGAAGAGCTGATTCGGCAAGCTCGTGAGCTGGGCTACTCCGCATTGGCACTAACGGACGAGTGTACCGTCACCGGTGTCGTTCGTGCGCACGTGGCCGCGAAGGAATCCGGTTTCAGGTTTATTGTCGGTAGCGAGTTTCGCCTGGACAACGGACTCCGGTTGACCCTGTATGCCACTAACCGTGAAACCTATGGAGACCTGTCACAGCTGATTACCCGGGGCCGGCGCAATGCCAACAAGGGCGAGTACTGCCTGACAAGCGCCGACGTCGAGGCGCTGGCAGCAAATTGCCTGGCCCTGTGGCTGCCTGATCGCAATATCGATCAAAACGAAGCGTTATGGTTTGCTGATGTGTTTCCCGCTAACGCATGGATTGCGGTTGAGCTGTTGCAGGACGGTAACGATGGTCACCGGCTCGATCAATTGCAGGCCATTGGCAAACAGACCGGGTTGCCACTGGTGGCTAGCAATGATGTGCACATGCATCAGCGACAGCGTCGGCCATTACAGGACACGCTTACCGCCATTCGAATGCACACCACTGTCGAGGCGGCAGGTCACGCCCTGTTTGCCAATGGTGAACGACACTTGCGTCAACGCCAGACCCTGGCGCGGCTGTATCCGCCGGAACTGCTCAAGGCATCCGTGGAAATTGCTGATCGCTGTCATTTCTCACTGGACCAGTTGCGTTATGAATACCCGAAAGAGCTGGCACCGAAAGGGGAAACAACGACGCTGTATCTTCGCCGCCTGACCGAGGAAGGAATAAAAACGCGCTGGCCTGATGGAGAAACGAAAAAGGTCAGGTCGCTGATTGAACATGAGCTGGAGCTGATCGCCGAGCTTGAATACGAGCCTTACTTCCTGACTGTGTATGACATCGTCAGGTTTGCGCGCTCAAAAAATATCCTGTGCCAGGGCCGGGGCTCGGCTGCAAACTCTGCGGTGTGTTATGCCTTGGGTATTACCGAAGTTGATCCGTCCCGGATGGAAATGCTGTTCGAGCGCTTTATTTCCAAGGAGCGCAATGAACCACCGGACATTGATGTCGATTTTGAGCACGAGCGGCGCGAGGAAGTTATTCAATACTTGTATAACAAGTATGGCCGCCACCGGGCGGCCCTGGCCGCTACGGTCATAACCTACCGGCCACGCAGCGCCATTCGTGATGTGGGCAAGGCACTGGGGTTATCGCTGGAGCAAGTCGACAGGTTGGCCAAGAACATGCAGTGGTGGGACGGGAAAGAGATCAACCCCGAGCGTTTGCGGGAGATTGGTTTTGATCCTGCCAATCCGGTGATGGTGCGACTGATAGCAATCGTCCACCAGATTCTCGGTTTTCCAAGGCACCTGTCACAGCATGTAGGTGGCTTTGTCATTGCGCGTGACGACCTGTCGAGGCTGGTGCCGGTAGAGAACGCCGCGATGGAAGAGCGCACGATCATCCAGTGGGACAAGGATGACCTCGATGCACTGGGCCTGCTCAAAGTTGATTGCCTGGCGCTGGGAATGTTGACGGCCATTCATCGCGCCTGCGATTTGTTAACACAATTCCGTGGCAGGCCATACACGCTTGGCGGTATTCCACCGGAAGACCCGAAGGTCTATGACATGATCCAGCACGGCGACACTGTCGGTGTGTTCCAGATCGAGTCCCGCGCCCAGATGGCGATGTTGCCGCGACTCAAGCCGGCGAATTTTTATGATCTGGTCATCGAGGTCGCGATCGTGCGACCGGGGCCGATACAGGGCGATATGGTGCATCCGTACCTCCGTCGGCGGCAGGGACTGGAGCCGGTGACCTATCCCAGCGAGGCGGTGCGCGATGTGCTTGAGCGCACCCTCGGTGTACCCATCTTTCAGGAGCAGGTGATCAAGCTGGCGATGGTAGCGGCCGGCTTCACTCCCGGTGAGGCGGATCAGTTGCGCCGATCCATGGCGGCATGGAAGCGCCATGGCGGGCTGGATCACTTTGAAGCACGCCTTGTCAGCGGTATGCGTGAGCGCGGTTATGCGGAAGAATTCGCGCGCCAGATCTTTCAGCAGATCCTCGGATTTGGTGAATACGGTTTTCCCGAGTCGCATGCCGCCAGTTTTGCCTTGCTCGCCTATGCCTCGGCCTGGCTCAAGCGCCATGAACCGGCGGCATTTACCTGCGCCATCCTGAACAGCCTGCCCATGGGGTTCTACGGGCCCTCGCAACTGGTGCAGGACGCCAGGCGCCACGGTGTCAGTGTCAGTCCTGTGGATGTCACCGTAAGTCAATGGGACTGCTCACTGGAAGCCAGCAAGAAGAGCAAGGACCCGGTGTTGCGGCTGGGTTTGCGTATGGTCAAGGGGTTGTCGCAAGCGGGTGCCGAGCGCTTGCTCGCGGCAAGAAAGATCGACGAATTAGAAAGTGTTGATGATATGGCCCATCGCGCCCGGCTGAACCGGCGCGATCTCGAGGCACTGGCCGCGGCTGATGCGCTGCGAACCCTGCATGGCCATCGGCATCGTGCACGCTGGGAGGTGCTGGGTGTGGATGCCGAGACACCGTTACTGGGTCGTCCGCAGATTACCGAAGCAGATCCACTGTTGCTTGCGCCGCGCGAAGGCCAGGAGATTGTCGCGGACTACGATAGCCTGTCGCTCACGCTCCGGCGGCATCCCCTTGCGCTGATTCGCGAACAACTGTCACATCGACGTGTGATTACTGCGGCCGAGGTAGCGCAGGCGTCTCACGGCACATTGATCAATACTGCCGGGCTGGTTGTCGGTCGGCAGCGGCCGGGCACCGCCACCGGGGTAGTGTTCGTTACACTGGAAGATGAAACCGGCCAGATCAACCTGGTGGTGTGGAACCGTATTGCGGAGAAGCAGCGGCGTGAATTGCTAGGCGCTCGACTGTTGGGCGTTTTCGGCGACGTACAGCGTGAAGGTGAGGTGATCCATGTCATTGCCAGGCAGTTGCAGGATTACAGCGAATTGCTCGGCAGGCTCAACACAACGTCACGGGATTTTCGTTGAGCTATGGCCGTACCGGCGGCACATCACGGCTCTCGCCGAATGCCAGGACCCAGAATTTGTCATCACCTACACCTGCCGCCTGTTTGGCACTTTGCAGTTTTTCTACCGGTTCTGTTTCGCCATCGTCACCGAGATGAAACGTGCCGAAGTGAATCGCCATGCTGGTATGTGACTGCAAGCGCTGGTGTGCAGCCACTGCGTCGCTCGGAGACAGGTGCGCTTCTCTCATAAACCACACGGGTCGAAATGCCCCGATCGGAAGCAGCGACATTCGCAGCGGAGAAAAACGCTTTCTAATCTCTTCGAAATGCGGTCCCATCCCGGTGTCACCGGCAAAGAAAAGATTTCCGGAGGGCCCGGATAGCACATAGCCGCCCCACAGGGTGCCGTTGCGATCAAAGGTACCGCGTGCGGAGAAGTGCTGAGCCGGGACACTATGAACGCTCACCCGCTTCGAGATTTCTGTTTTGTCCCACCAGTCGACTTCCCTGATTCGAGAGACCCCTGCCTGTTCCAGCAACGGCCGGTTGCCCAGGTGACAGATGAATACGGGATCGTGGGTATCGCGCAAACGCCGCAACGTCGGCAGATCAGTATGGTCGTAATGGTTGTGACTAAGCACCACTGCGTGAATCGTTGGCAGGTCCTCGTAGCGAATACCCGGATCGCGTACGCGACGCGGACCCACCCACGAAAGCGGGCTGGCCCGTTGTGACCAGATAGGATCAGTCAGGATATTTATCCCGTCCATCTGAACCAGGATGGTTGCGTGGTTCACAAAAGTTACCCGCATCTTGCCCTCGCCGACGCTGGCTGCGGGTCTGGTGCCCGGTGTGGAATCGACCCAGTCGCGCCAGGGACCGACTTTGCGATTAAACTGCCACCGCATCATATCCCGGAAACTCTTGTCTGCCAGCGCACCGGATGGATTAAAGAACCGCTCGCCGTTGAAATGTTCGCTAGTGGCACCGCGATACACCGGGGCCGAAAAGACATAGCCACCGATGGTAAATACCAGCATGAGTATTACGAGTAACGCGACAGCGCTGCCCGCCAGCCACAACAACAGCTTGATGATTCGACGAAGCAGGGTGGAGTCCATAGAGAATCCAGAGGAAGTGAAAACCATGACGCTATTGTACTGATGAATGGTTGATTGGCCAGATGGTGCCAGACCCGCAATACCGCAGTAACCGTGGCGGCATTAACGGTCATCTGCAAACCTTCGTGCGCTGACTTTCTGATTCCGGTAAGGTGTCGGGCTGAGTTAAATTGTAATTCTTAATGAGGAATAAAATGGCAGAAATGATGACAGACAGCGGCCTGAAGTACGAAGACCTGACCGTTGGCGAAGGTGCAACGGCCACCGGCCCCGGTCAAACCGTTACTGTGCACTACACCGGTTGGCTGGAAGACGGTACCAAGTTCGATTCCAGTGTCGATCGAAATGACCCGTTCAAGTTTCCGTTGGGTGTTGGAATGGTCATCAAGGGATGGGATGAAGGTGTTGCCGGGATGAAAGTAGGCGGCAAACGCAAATTGACGATCCCGCCGCAGCTGGGCTACGGCCCGCAGGGCGCTGGTGGTGTGATACCGCCAAACGCGACCCTCATTTTTGAAGTCGAATTGCTTGGCATCTCGGAATAAGAGTTCCGTGTAATTAAAAAAGGCCGTCAGAGACGGCCTTTTTATTCGGGAAATAAAGGTGCGCGCCAGTAAATAACGGCGATGAGAAACGCGAGTGACACCAGCCAGATCGCGATGTAAAGCACCATCGACTGGCGAGCCTTACGTTTTTCGATCCAGGTCCTGGGTTTTACCCCCCTCACCAGAAACGCGACCTTCGCCGAAAGGTTGATACAGACAATGTTTACCGCCAGTAACAGGCCAGCCCCGGCCGCCAGGTAGTAGTTCTGCGCACCCAACATAAGTCCAAGCGTCGCCGTGGGCGGCAATAGGGCGACCGCGACCATGACTCCAACCAGTACACTGGGCAGGCCTGTCGTCAGCGACAGCACCGCCGCCGCCCCGGACGCCAGTGCCAGCGCCACGGTTTCGAGGTTGACCTGTGTTCGCATCATGATTTCGTGACTGTTCAGATCCAGCTGGAACAGGTAACCCAACACCATTGACAGCGAAAAGGCGAGAGTCATTCCGGCCAGATTGGTTTTCAATGACTCCCACATCAGCTCGGTGTCTGCGAGGGCGGTGGCGAACGCGAGTGAAATATTGGGCCCGAGCAGTGGTGCGATCACCATGGCGCCGACAACAACTGCAACGTTGTCTTCGATCAAGCCAATGGCAACCACGATGGTCGACAAAAAAACGAGCAACATATAGTTGCTGTCCAGTTGGGCGCCTTTGGCGATACGGTCGTACAATTCTTCGCGTGTCACGGTAATCGCTGCGCGCTTCACCTCTTCTTCATCGACCTTCGGTTTGGGTAGCGAGGCTTCAACCGGTAGTAAAAGTATTCGCGCATTTTCCGCTCCGCCAAGCGCAGACTGTGCCGCGTCCAGTACCGTCTGCAATTTTTCGTCCGCGACCAGCATGCTGACAGCGACGCGACCGTCCGGGTTCTCCGGACCGTACCAGATATCGCCAATTTCGTACTGCGAGGCAATACCGGAAATGGTGTCGGTGTGACCTGTGTCGGCAATTATTTCAATTATTTTCATTTGTGTGGCGGCAACTCAGGTGGGGCAATCCAACCGTTACAAATCGAGACCAAGAGATTAACATTGGTGCAATCAATTCGTCACTGACATAGAACACCGGTCAAGGAGGTAAATTTGACACTGACACCATCAACGATGCTCGAGCTGGGCACTCCGGCGCCGGATTTTACGCTCGAGGATACCAGTGGCCGAAAAGTCAGCCTTGCAGATTTTTCAGGCAAGGACGCCTTGCTGGTGATTTTTATGTGCAACCACTGTCCTTATGTAAAGCATATTGCCGATGAATTCAGCGCCTTCGCGCGCGAGTATCAGCCCAAGGGTCTTGCCGTCGTTGGCATCAGCAGTAATGACGCCGACAATTATCCGGACGACGGGCCGGATAAAATGGTAGAGGAGGCCAAACGGCGCGGCTACAGCTTTCCCTATCTTTATGATGAAAACCAGGAGGTGGCAAAGGCATACCGTGCCGCCTGTACGCCTGATTTCTTTTTGTTCGATAAAACGCGCAAGCTGGTTTACCGGGGGCAGTTCGACTCGAGTCGCCCGAAGAATAACGAGCCAGTCACCGGCGCTGATATGCGTGCTGCGGTCGACGCGATTTTAAGTGGAGAGCAGCCCACGGCCGATCAGGTACCCAGCATTGGCTGCAATATAAAGTGGAAAGCCGGTAATGAACCGGACTATTTTGGCTAGCGAAGCGAAGGAACTGACATGGACGGCGGTACCCGGCGTCTGGCGCCCGGGTGGGGCGTCTTAGTTGTTCGCCGTAGTCACCGATGGTGCCTACCAGGCAAAGGTCCTGAGAATGGCTCCGGGTTTTTACCCGCCGACCTTGTCAATTTTCGAATTGCAGTTAAATTAACAGTTCGGCCGCTTTTTTCATTGACCTAAATCAACGGCTGCGATCGAACTGTAAATTTTAGAAGATTAGCGAGTGCTTAAATGGCAGCCTTGTTGGCGCAAATACGCGATGAATATCGTTGCAGGAATGCGATTTGTGAATAGAAATTCAATCAGGCGGAGGTAGTAGTGAGTCTCAAGCTTTTTTCGGAACCCTGGATAAAAAAACTTCAGCAGTTGTGGAACGAAGATCCCAAGATGCTGAAGAACCTGCAAAAGATCGATTTCTATTCATATATTGGTTATGGCCTCAAGGGCGAAGAGCACCCGCGTGCATTTATCTATGTTGACAATGGCAAGGTCGTCGAAGCAAGCGAATGGGATGGCGAGGCATTAAACTGGGATCTGCGCGCAGATCGAGGTAGCTGGGAAAATTGGCTGAAGGAAGGTTTTGGCCTCGCGCATCTGGGCAAGGCGGTAACCACCGGTGAGCTCGTTTTCGTTAGCGGTGATTATCGGCAAATGGTGCGCAACGTCAGATTGTCGCTACCCTTCCTGCGCCATTTTGAGCTGATGGCAAAAATCAAAACTGACTACAATGTCTAGGCGAGCCCCTGTTTGGGGGAAACCAATTCACCACCCGGTGCTTACATGAAATATTGCAGTGTTTGTGCGTCGCCGGTTGAGCTCCGTATCCCTGAAGGCGATAACCTGCCGCGTTTTGTCTGTAACCAGTGCAACACGATTCATTACCAGAATCCCAATATCGTTGCCGGCTGTATTCCGGAGTGGGACGGCAAGTTGTTGCTGTGTCGCCGGGCGATCGAACCCCGTCACGGATTCTGGACCCTGCCCGCCGGTTACATGGAAAACAACGAAACTTCTATCGAAGCCGCACGTCGCGAGACGGTGGAGGAGGCCGGAGCCGATGTCGAGGTTTCCGGCCTGTTCGCCGTGATCAATCTGCCCCACATCAACCAGGTTTACATGATGTTTCGTGCCCGGTTGCATGAGGCGGAATATTCGGCGGGAACCGAGAGTCTCGAGGTAAAGTTGTTCGAGGAAAACGAGATACCGTGGGACGAATTGGCCTTCCCGGTAATCGAGCAAACCCTTAAGCGCTACTATAGCGACCTTGCCCGTGGCGAGTTTCAGCTGCACGTTGGTGATTTGTTGCTGGTGAATCCGGAAACGCGCGAGTATAAGGCACGGTTTCTCAAATCAACCGGCGACACCTAGACAAATCCCGCACGGGACTCAACCTGGAATACTGTTTTGAAACACGATTTCTGGCATCAGCGCTGGCAACAGGAACTTATCGGATTTCATCAGGCCGAGACCAATCACTATCTGAAAAAATACATAGCAACACTGGGTCTTGCGCCGGATGACAAAGTATTGGTGCCACTTTGCGGAAAAAGTCTGGATATGTGGTGGCTGCAAGAACAGGGATACAAGGTGCTGGGCGTGGAACTGAGCCCGATTGCCTGCGAGGCATTTTTTACCGAGGCCGGCCGGCACCCCGGCCGGACGAGCCATGGAAAATTTACCAGCTGGAAAGCTGAAGACGTTGAAATCCTGTGCGGCGATTTTTTCAACCTGGGCGACGATATGACGACCGACGTGCGTGCCGTGTTTGATCGCGCAGCGTTGATCGCACTCCCGCAGGAAATGCGGAAGGCCTACGTTGATCATCTCGCCGGCATCCTGCCTTCCGGCACTACGGGTCTGCTGATCACAATGGAGTATCCCCAGTCGGAAATGCAAGGTCCGCCGTTTGCCGTGCCGCCCACTGAAGTCGAAACGTTGTTTGACGAGCAGTTTGAGGTAGAGTTGCTCGAGGATGTCGACGTGCTGGCCCGCAACGCCCGTTTCCGGGATCGTGGGCTGTCTGAGATGCGTGAACAGATATTTAGGTTCAGGCGCAATTAATGGCGCCACCCGAGAGGAGCAATTGATGCTGTTACACCAGCAATTTATCAAGGTCGCCAAGGCGAACAGGAACAAACTCGCCTTCATCGATCGTTCCACCGGTCGACGCCTGACCTACGGCAGGAGCCTGATCGCGGCGCTTATCCTTTCCAGGAAGCTGAGGCGGTATCGCGATACATATATAGGTGTAATGGTGCCGACATCTGCTGGTTGTGCACTTACCATACTGGCAGCGCTGTTCGCCGGGAAAGTGCCGGTAATGATCAATTACAGTACCGGCGCGGAAACCAATGCACGTTTCGCACAGCAACGTTGCGGCTTCAGGAGAATCATTACTTCCCGAGCGTTGCTGGAAAAAATCGGCTGCCAGAAGGTCGACGGCATGGTCTTTCTCGAGGAGATCTTGGAAAAGGTCGGGACAACCGACAAACTGGCCGCCGCCGCCCGCGCTGCGATGCCCGCTCCCCTGCTGCAGAAATCGATCTTCGGCGGAGTCGAAGACGATTCGGCGGTTATCCTGTTTACCAGCGGTTCGGAAAAGATGCCAAAGGGCGTCGAGCTGAGTCATCGCAATATAGCCTCCAATGTGACAACTGCTGCCGAGCGTTTTCAGCTTGGGTCGGAGGACGTGATGATGTCGGTGTTACCGCTGTTTCATGTCTTTGGGCAGTCAATCAACCTGTGGCTACCGCTTGTGCTGGGGATGACTAACGTCACCTACGGCAATCCACTGGAATTCAAGAACGTCGCGCGCATTATTAAGGAAGAGCAGCCAACGATGCTGGTGGGGACGCCCTTCTTTCTGGCAGGCTATCTAAAGCAGTCCGGCATCGGAGATTTTTCATCATTGCGCCTGGTGGTTGCAGGTGCCGACAAGGTCCCCGACTGGCTGCGCAGTGCGTTTCAGGAACAGCAAGGCATACAGTTGCTTGAAGGATACGGTGCAACTGAAACCAGCCCCGTTATTTCTGTCAATTTGCCGGAAGAAAACCGGCCGGGCAGCGTGGGCAGACCACTACCCGGTGTTCAGGTACGAATTGTCGGCGTAGACACTGGCGATGAAATGCCGGTGGGTAGTGAAGGAAAAATACTGGTAAAAGGCGACCTGGTGATGAAGGGCTACTTCGACGACCTTGAAGAAACCTCGCTACATATTAAAGACGGCTGGTATGAAACCGGCGACATGGGCCTGATCGACGAGGACGGTTATCTCTGGCACAAGGGCAGGCTGAAGCGCTTTGTCAAAATCGGTGGTGAAATGGTGTCGCTGGTCCTGGTGGAGTCGGTTCTCGAGTCGCTATTGCCTGACGGGGTCGAGTGCTGCGTAGTCGAGATACCCGATGCGCGCAAAGGCGCCAACCTCGCAGTCGCTGTCAGTGCCAGTGTCGACCAGAAAAAATTGATTTCTGATCTTGCTAAAAAGTTGCCACCGGTAGCTGTACCGAGACGTTTCGTGGAACTGGACGAGTTGCCCAAGATGGGCAGCGGCAAGATCGATTTCCGGTCAACGACCGTGATGGTGCAGGAGCAGTTGGCCGAAAACGCCTCCTGAAAGATTTAAAGCGGTTCCGATGCCAGCCCTGCGCCGACAGGCTGACCGATAAAGGGACGTACTTACGGCGGCAAAACGCCCACATTCCTGTTAGGCTATATTAACAACAGCAAGCTGCGCTCGCTGAACCAGTTTCATACCAGAGCAATCGCGATTCCGAACGAGGAGAAATTAATGAAAGCAAGATCCACCCGGGCATTATTGGCCTTGACCGTTATGCTTATTCCCGGCATTGCCATGTCCGCTGCGCCGCTAAAAACCCAGAAACAGAAGTTCAGTTACACCATCGGCTTTCAGGTTGGGATGGACTTCAAGCGCAAGGGGCTGGATCTCGATACCGAGGCCCTGTTGCAGGCAATTCGCGATGTTCAGGAAGGAAAACAGCCGCGATTGACCCAGGAGCAGATGCAGCAGGCGTTGACCAACTACAAGACCGAGCTGGATGCGAAGCGCAAGGAACTCGCCGATACCAACCTCAAGCTGAGCCAGGCCTTTCTCGACCAGAATAAAACTAAAAAAGGTGTAAAGGTCACTGCCAGTGGGCTGCAATATGAAGTGTTCAAGGCCGGGTCCGGGGCCAAGCCCAAGGCGACCGATTCAGTAGAAGTTCATTATCACGGTACGCTCATTGACGGCCGCGTGTTTGACAGCTCCGTGAATCGCGGCCAGACCGTAACGTTCCCGCTGAATGGCGTTATCAAGGGATGGCAGGAAGCGCTGCAAATGATGAAGAAGGGCGCCAAGTGGAAAGTGGCGATTCCACCTGACCTCGCCTATGGACCGATGGGTTCGCCGCCAGTGATTGCGCCGAACATGGCGCTGGTATTCGAGATCGAGCTTGTCGATATCAAATAAAGAGCGTTGAGCTGACAAGCATGACGTACCGGTTTTAAACCGGTACGTCATTTTTTTTACATCGACATTTCCAGGTCGGCCAGTACGGCATCTATACCCGCTTTGGCGCATTCCTCGTCAACTTTGGAGCTTGCGCCACTTACACCGATACCACCCAAAATTGTACCGCCGACATTTATTGGCAAGCCGCCTTGAATAGCCACAACACCTTCCATCTTTCCGATGGATCCAGCGCCATCGAACAGCCTTCCTTTTAGAGTTTCTGTTGACGCATTGAAGCTCATGGCGGTGTATGCCTTATTGCGGCTAATTTTTAACGTTATGTCCGGGGCCAGGGTATCCCGAAGCACTGCCTGCGCATGACCTCCACGATCTACGACTGTCACGGTAACGTTGTAGCTAAGAGATCGACATTTCTTGATCGTTGCCTGGGCCATTTTCAGTGCCGTGTCCATGGACAATCGTTTGATAGGCAATACCATTGCATCTTCTGCCTGGGTCGCCAACGGCGTGGCGATCAGGGAGACGGCAAGCACGCCTGCGTGTAGGGAATTTCTTTTCATTGTGTCCTCCAGGTATTTGGCGTTTTTTTGGAAGTATTTAATCCAGCAAACCGGTTTTCGAGGGGATAATTTACACTCACTCACGCTACCCGTTACAGGTCAAAATACCTTGATGTTTATCAAACTATTACGAGAACGATTTACCGGGGGTTATGTGTGTATCAGGTGGTTTCAATAAACTCGAGTGCGTTACCGTCAGGGTCACGGCAGAACAGTGCACGGCGTCCTGACTTGCTGGCAGTATACGGAACCCCTGCCTTTTCGAGCGCTTCCATGAGCTGGACCAGGTTGTCGACACCAATGGCGACATGCCGATCACGCCCGCCATGGGCGGGTCTCCCGACCACCGGGTCCGGGTTGTCGAGTTCCAGTAAGTGGATTTGCTGCCCGCCAACATTCAACCAGGCACCGGGAAAGTCGAGATCCGGCCTCGAGACGTGGACCGACATACCCAGCACATCACGGTAGAACCCGAGTGACCGCTCGGTGTCGGCAACGATCATGCTGCTGTGCAGAATTCCGGAATAATTGATCATGACAAGGGTCGGCTAGGGCAATTCCTGTGGCGGTTGCTTAAGCAGCTCAGCGAGGGTGGAGTCCAGTGTTGTGCGTGTGGCCTCACATTCGACCTGGGCATGGTAGTGCCCGTCGCGATAGAGAAACAGTGCGGGTAAGTGAAACACGGAAAACTCGGCAGCCAGCGCCTGGTCTCTTTCGACATCCACCTCGAATAGCTGGATTTCCGGATTGCGCTGCTGGTACTCGGCCAGGAGCTGTTTCCATGCGCGGCAGGAGCCGCATGCCGGACCAGAGAAAATCACCATGGCGGATCCGCTGGCATCGGCCAGCAAATGATGAAAATTGAACTGGTCAAGTTTTGCAAAAATCGGCTCGCTCATTCGGGTTTTCCATGAAATAGTCGGTTCAGGGCAGATTCACAACAATATTACCGGTGTTCGCTGGAAAATCACCTGTATTGGCCTAGGCTTAGTCTGGAGCCAATACTATATGATTGCTCACGCAGCCGGCACCTCTGATCTCATTGATTGAACGTATAACAAAAAGTATCGGTCCGCTCTGGATTCCAGGGCTCATCCTTATTGTCGTCTTGTGGTTTAAACCGCAGGCGCTGGAGTCGTTGAGCCGATTGGGCGTCAGGCCACAGATGCTGTTTTACTCAGTGGGCGCCGCGGGCCTGTTGCTTAGCTGGCGATTTAACCGCAGCCGAATACTGCTGGCACTGTTATCCCTCCTGCTGGGCTATGCCTTCCTTGAGACCTTTACCGGAAAGGGCCGGGCAGTGGATGTCACCACCGCCTCCATGGTCGTAGGGGGGATTCTCTCCATCAATTTTCTGGTTATTGCGTTCATGCCCGAGCGCGGCGTCCTGTCCAGCGCCGGGCGGCTTGCCGGTCTGCTAATAAGCGCAGAGGTTGCAGTCGTGTTGCTTTTGATAGCGGTACCGGCACTCTCGAGTTATGTCGGGCAAATACGTTACTACGGTGCGCTCAAGGCAATGACCTGGACGCCGCTGTCGATCGTTACCCTTTCCCTCGCCGGTGCAACGACGCTGGTGCTGTTGGTTCGAACCTTTCTAACGCGTTCTGCAATCGATGGTGGGTTGCTGGTCGCGATGCTCGCGGCACTGGCTGGTCTGCATTTTATCGGAGTGAGCAAGGCCGAAGCGTTATATTTTGCAACCGCAGCATTGATCATGCAGGCGACGATAATCCAGGACTCGCATGCCCGCGTCTATTTTGATGAGTTAACCAGCCTGCCTGGACGGCGCGCACTGGATGAGCAAATGATGCGACTGGGTCGGCACTACGTCATTGCCATGATCGATATCGATCATTTCAAAAAGTTTAATGATCGTTTCGGACATGCAGTCGGGGACCAGGCTTTGCGGTTTGTCGCGACTCAGTTGGCGCGTGCCCGCGGACGAGCAAAGGTCTTCCGATATGGCGGCGAGGAGTTCACCTTGCTATTTCCGGGAAAAACCATGGACGAGGCATTGCCTTATATTGAGCAAATCCGCGAGCGGGTGGAAAGCACTCCCTTTGTCATTCGTGGTATCGGCCGACCGAAAGAGAAACCAAAGACCCTCTCCGAGAAGCCAAAAAAGACCCGTGAGTTGTTGACCATAAGTATTGGTGCAGCAGAGCGCAGCGAAGCGCATCGCACCCCGCAGGAAGTTCTCAAGGTTGCGGACAAAAAGCTTTATAAGGCCAAAAACGGCGGGCGCAACAAGACCGTACACTAGGCGCCAAATCAATATTGTACTGTTGCACCCGGGCATACTTCAATATCGAAACGGCTTGCGCCGAAATTTACATGTATGCGGACGAGTAATCTGGGAACTGAAGTTAACGGACATGGTGTTTGCCTGTACGATTGAACCATGAAGAAACTCATCGCCAATTTACTGCCAATTGTAGACGTTCTGATATTGCCTTTTATGTACCCGGCGGCACTTCTAATGAAAGCGGTACGTTACGGTGGTATCGCCAGAATGCCATTAACCAAAAAAGTGTTGCTGCAGGTTGGCGTGTTCCCGATTCGCAGACACTATTATGAGCCACAATTTGATTTTCGCGATTTGCCCAAACCGTTATCGGTTGAACGCAGCCTGGCAGGTATCAACTGGAATGTTGATGGGCAGCTGGCCTTGCTTCGGGACCTGGACTATCGGGAAGAGCTGAAGCATATCGGTAATCGATCACCTGGCGGACCCGGTTTCCATTTTAACAACGGAGCGTTTGAATCCGGGGATGCGGAGTTTTGGTACAGCCTGATTCGAAATCAGA
>Ga0209742_10000227_pt1 | contig 31787 bp, 27 predicted proteins | sample DeeMarSeWOR38_10_FD_187462 | JGI IMG/M metagenome (GOLD analysis project Ga0209742, IMG submission 187462) | Marine sediment microbial communities from White Oak River estuary, North Carolina - WOR-3-8_10 (SPAdes) (version 2) | ecosystem: Environmental > Aquatic > Marine > Intertidal zone >...
AAGTAAAATACCTGTCGTGCGCAATAATCGAAACGTGTGCCTCAACGTAATCATCTTCCCCTGTGTAATCAATTATTCAACCCCAAAAAACTCCCTGCTCTCAATGGCTCTTTGGTGCCTTCTCATCCAAATGCAATTTACAACAACCATAATGCAATATATACTTGACATTATGCCAATTATATGTTATATTCTCAATATGAACCAACCTGTGCGCATGAAACTCAAACTCGCCCGAATCGAGAAAAACCTCACCCAGCAGGAGCTTGCTGATCAGGTCGAAGTCACCCGACAAACCATCGGCCTCATCGAAAAGGGAGACTACAACCCCACCCTGAACCTGTGTGTAAAGATTGCCAGGACATTAGACAGGACCCTCGACCAGCTTTTTTGGGAGGATGGAACACATGAATAAGAGATTCTTCAATTTTGACGAGCGCGAATTCAACACCTTTCGCTCTCTATGTACCGTGATGTACCTTCTCACCATCTTTGCTTTGATCGTCATCCAGCTCTACCGGCAATTTGTGCTTCACCAGCCCCAGGAAGCCTGGAATGACATTGCCATGCTTTTAACCGCCAACATCCTCTTCTTGTTTGGTCTCACCCTTTATCTTACCGGCGCGATCAACCCCCGCGAGATCAAGCTGCGCAACCTCCTGGTCGGTTATGCTCTCTTTGTTTTGGTCGGCTTCCTCTTCACCATCTTCAAATACGCCGTCCTCCTGGGTCAGGATATGAACCTGGTCCAGGTATGGGACTCCCTCTCCACAGTGGTCATCATCAGCGGCATCCTCGTGCTTGCTCTGGGTCTCATCGCCTACCTGGGCAACCGCAGAATCGACAAACAGATATCTTGAGCACCTCTCCATACATTACCCCACTCGGTTCTTCAAGAGTAAATTGTAGTGGACTGTAATGGACCCCAAAAACTAGACAGTCTGCTAAGTAGGAATTAGACTCCAGGCAAGGGGTCCACATCAAATACCCTACATCCAGATCGAATGAAACAAGGGAATCAGAAAGAGCGACTTACTCGCTTGGATTGATCCGAATACAGTTCACCCATATCCCGATGGGAAGTTTGCGCTCTTCCATCTTGAGGACTAGTCAGCATAAGCCACAAGCTGGCTATGCTAAATTGAAAATCGGTTTAAAATGGAGCGATTTTACTGGAAAAAAAGAAGCACCCCCGGTGCGATTCGAACGCACAACCTACTGATTCGAAGTCAGGCGCTCTGTCCATTGAGCTACGGGGGCAAAAACGTACTTCACAAATTTCTTGATTTTAATTCTCGCCAAATTATACTTCAAAATAACTTGTCAATTGAGTTCGATCGACTTTCCCCCGCCAAAACAATCCATGCATACTCCCCCGGACAGATTCATAAAACAGCGTTCAGGTCCCAGATTCCCACAATTGGTTAAGTTTTTCTCTCCGCTCTTGCCACCATTCACCTAACCAGGTGGCCAGGATTTGCCGGTACATCCCCCCACGCACTTTAAAGCCCTCTCGAATACCAAGCTTGTCTTCTTTCATATCGTGGGTCACACCCTCCCAGCCCACGTACTTCACCCGCCATTTGTTCCGCCTTGCGTAGCGCGTCAACCCGATCTCGACCCCATACCCACTCTCCACGAGTGGTGCCAGCGCTCGCAGAGCAGCTTTGCGCGGCAGGCAGCGCTGCCCGTTTAGATTTGGCGCGAATCTCTGCGACAGGTCTGTGCGCCAATAGCCATGCCGAAATATTGCTACCGTCATCTCGCATTCCTTCTTTTCGATTGGCTCGTGCAGGATCCTCAGGTGATCGACGGTGAGACCGATCAGGTCAGCATCCAGGAACATCACCGTATCGATCTCTGGTTGCAGGTCTTGTATACCAGCCAGCATCGCTGCGCCTTTGCCTTGGTTTTCTGGGAAGTGTTCCACGATCATGTGTGGATATTCACTGGCACACTCGTGGGCAACTTCTAGCGTCTTGTCTGTCGAACCATCGTCCACGACCACGATTTGTGCCAGCCAATCCACCATTCCGACGGTGTTCAGCACAGGTGCAATATCGTTTTCTTCGTTCCAGGCGGGAATTATCACGCCAACTTTTTTCATATTCATTGATCTGATTTTCCTGGTAGACAAATAATAACAAATTTAAGAATCCTCGCCAACCCCGAAACTTTAGAGTTTCCTTAATCTGATTGGCTGATCACCTTGGAAAGAGCTGATTTAATCTTGAGGTGCAATCTGTTTCTTCATCATCTGGAATTTATTCTATTCCAGGTGATGGCTGCATCAATGAGAAACTTGACTCATCCCAAATCTAATCTTCGAATGGAACTGTAGCTGCTTATTCTAATTATTATCATGATTTGTGCTTCATACTGATAGTGTGCGAAACCGACATCCATAATACCTCCCTCTCCTGATTTCGGGGGAGGGGTTCGAGGTGGGAGCAAATTTTGGGCAAATATTTAGCGCACTTAGGTCGAAATAATAAATTTGAGGTTACACAAATCTCAATATGGTAAATCATTATGATCTTCAAAACACCTCAATACAAGGTATTTTATTCCGTTTGAATATTCCTAGAACCTAAGATGAATAATTCGTGTTCTTAGGTAACTGCGGGATCAGCCACGATAGAAACGAATCCTGGCTGCGGCTCTGCATAGTCAGCTTGCCGGGACCTTTTAGTTCGATCACCAATCCCTCTCCGCTGAACAAGGTGCTCTTCCACCCGGCAACTTTCTTCACATTGAACTCGAGGTGTTCCTCAAAGGTCACCAGATGTCCGGTGTCCACCACGTACTCTTCACCTGCCCCGAGGTCCATGGCATGGATCGCACCATAGCTTGAGACGATCAGCGTGCCGGTGCCGCTCACCCTCAGCATGATCAACCCTTCGCTGCCGAAGAAAGTCTTCGCGCCGCTCCATTTGGTGTCAACCTGGATGCCCTCGGAAGAGGCCAGATATGATCCGGATTGGACCATCAGGGTTTCACCATGCATTTCTATCACAGCGATATCCCCGGGCAGGGGAGGCGCCAGTGCGATTGTATCCCCATGGGAGGAGGCAGTGTAAGTGTTCAGAAAGAAGCTCTCTCCACCGAACATCGATCGGCCCAGGGATTTTAGGAATCCACCTTTTGCCTCAGTTTCCATCTCCAGGTCTGGTGACATGCCCACCATGCCCCCAGATTCAACCTGAATGGTCTCTTTTTGGTTCAATTCGACTAAAGCCAATGCGTACGCTGGGCCATACCTGATATTTACTTTCATGGTCGACTCCTTTTCATAATCTATCCGCTTTGATGACAAGGTTACCTGCGCATCATGAATTCATCCCTAATTGTAGGATCATTTCTTCCTTCGGTCGAGAGATCTCTCACATTTCCTGGCCAGCAGATGATAAACTTAATTGATTAGCACGGCCAATTTATCAATTCACCCCCCAAACACGAATCAATAAAAAGAGACCTGGTCAGAAGCCAACCAGGTCTGCAATCAATAAATATGTTTAATTACGATTGCCTTCTGCCAAAGACGAGGTTGACGATCGCCAGCACGATCACTGCGCCCACGACAGCTATTATCAGGCTCACCAGGTCGAAAGCCATGTAGTCTACACCAGTGATTAACCTGTATATCCACCCTCCGACAAACGCGCCAACGATGCCAGCCAGGATGTTGGTGATGCAGCCCATCTGATCATTGCGACCGGTGATCATGCTCGCAATCCAGCCTGCAATGCCTCCTAGAACTATCCAGCCTAAAATACTCATGATTTATTGCTCCTCACTTGAATGAAATTGAATCGAAATTATATGGTTGAGCTCCTGAATTCATCTCCACTCAATATAGTTTTATCACCCGGAGGAGAGAATTCCTAGAGATAAAATCAGGAGAATAACCTAAACCCTTCCAGTTAATTTAACACCGCTAGACTGTGATGGATGCGGTACAAATGCTATCGATCATTATTTCCCGTGCTTGGATTAAATCTAACTTATTCGTGGCATCGCTGAATTTGTACGCTGCATAATGATTTCAGCCTCTACCCCCATGTGTCTTTCGACAAATTTTCGCAATCCAACTTGATACATTTTGATATTTCATTGATAGCCTTTGATAGGTCAATTTAACGATACTCGTTATAAGCTATTCTCCTTGGGGAGGCTTGGTCTATGGGAGATTCGATCATTTCAAAAATCCGCACTGCAGCCGGAGAACATCCGCTTGTCTTATCTGCCGCCTGGTTTGCCTTGGCATCTTTGCTAACTACCGCTCCCCTGGTCGCCATGTCCCTCCTTCTGCTTCTAACCAGATCCTTCCCCGCTGAGCAAATTTACCTGCTCTTTATTTCAGCCGTTTTGCTTCCCTTACTCATCACCTTGCCAGTCGGCATATTAATTGGCTCGCGCATCCTCTCTCTTCCTCCCAGCATGACGCCCCGCGCCGCCCTTTATGGTCTCTTGACCAGCCTCACTGTCTTCATCATCTGGATTCTCCTCCTGGAGCTTATCCCGACCTTACAAGGAATTGCCCCCTCTGGGAATTCTAACGGCGATCTTCCAGGAGCTGCCATCGTTTTGGCTTATCTGGTGGTTCTCCCGGGTATAGTGCTCGCCGTGATCGGAATGGGAGCTCTGGCGGGCAGCTTATTTTACTTAACTTTCGTGGAATCCTGACTCATTCCTCGTCAGAATTGAACACCATCACACCTTATGGAGGGGCACATGTCGATAACCATACGCCTGCTCACCGGTTTATTTTCTATTTTCCCCGCTTTATTTTTTACCGCTTGTGCCTTGACGACATCTCGAGATGAATATTTTTGGCCCACCTATCTTATCGTCTCGCTTATTTTTATCGGCTTCAGTCTCCTATTGAGTCAAATACTGCCGCGCTGGATGTTTGGTAGCCGTTTCGATTATCCCTGGCTGTGGTTGTTCATCGCTGGAGGCCTGGCCTGGCTGCTCGCCATGCTCAGCCTCGCGCTGCTGAACCTCACGCCTCTATGTGTTGGACAGGATAATGGCGATGGAATTAACGATCTTGGATTATGTTTTTTGTACACATTCCTGGTTGCGCTGCTCTATTCCCCTGTTGAGCTTGTAATATTGCTGTTGAACGCCTTTGTGGGTGGAAAAATTCTGCGTGCCCTGATCAGGGGCTGAGAGGATCAAGCTTTAGAAGATTTCGTATGACGAATCGACCAGGGTTAGATCGTCTCCTTTTGGCGGCGCTTCAGGACCACTTGCTTTAAGCTGCTCCCGGAAGGACTGGAACGAAGGCAGATTATTGACCACCTCGAGTGCTTCCTGGTCGACATATATTCCAAAATGAACGAAAGTTTTCCCGTCCTCCATAATAAAAGAACTGTATTTGATCCCTGGGTTGGCCAGTTCTCTCAAATCTGTCATTACTCTGGCGATATTCTTTTTGTTTGTTTCTGCATATTCTGCCTTGACTGTATATTGAACTTTAACTGATTTCATTTCTGACTACTTCATTCTAAATTGATATATTTGCTCTGATTTCAATATTCTATCATCTCCAAATAGGAAAACAACACATATCTCCATGACCTGTTAACTGAAGGATTGGCTAATTTCTTCTATTGGCTAGCTCAATATTGTGAAGGATTTTCAGCAATATACCAGAAGTGCAAAATATTCTGCTCAAGCAGGGTCTGAGACTCTGTGTGTACTCCTCGCACACGCCCCTCTCCCATACTGGGAGAGGGGTTGGGGTGAGGGCGAACAAAGCTCATAACCAATATCCTCCACTCGAGCAGGGTTTATGACCCTGTGCAAACTCCACACCCAGAACATAATCAACTACCAGCCATTTTTCTTATCACATCTTTCATCTGCTACTTGCTGTGTATAATATTCAGGTACTATCAAGCCAGATTAACATCCCAGTTCTATTACCTCAATACAAATGGGAAGGCGTACATGAAAACGAACACCCCAATTTCATTCACCCTGCGTGTATTAATCGCCATCGCTGCTACGGGAATCGCACTGGCCTTCATGCGCACCGCGGCCGAGATGATCAATTCATTATTTCTGGCCTGGATCGTCGTGCTGGTTGCCAGTCCCTTGCTTCATTGGCTCGTGCGGAAAAAAGTGCCCACCTGGCTTTCATTTATCCTCACCCTGGTTGCCATCCTGGCTGTCTTCCTGATCTTTATCCTGATCATATTGTTTGCGCTGAGCCGCTTTTCTGAGGCTATCCCCGCCTATATATCCGAGTTCGAACGGATAACCGCATCAATTCAGGAAATGCTTACCACGTTGGGTTTAACCGGGTCAGATTCTAGATTGTTTGTTAATTTTCTTAACCCTGAGCAGCTCTTTGATCTCATCATTAATTTTCTATCTGGACTCATCGGTACGCTGGGCGATATCGTCTTGATCGCCTTGCTCATCGTTTTCCTGCTGCTGGAGGCATTCAATGCACCTGCAAAACTGGTTGAGGAGATCAAAGCTGGCAACGCTTATCTGCAGCGATATTTCGACACCAGCAAATCCTTACGGGTGTATATCTATATAACCACGATTGTCGGCTTGACGACTGGAATTTTGGATACAGTCTGGTTCACTCTTCTCGGTGTGGATTTTGCTGTCCTATGGGGAATTCTGGCATTCTTAATGAGCTACATCCCTACCCTTGGATTCTGGCTGGCTGCCATTCCTCCCTCCCTGCTGGCCCTGCTTGAATCTGGTCCCACCACAGCCGTGCTCGTTTTTGTTGGCATCGTGCTGATCAACGGGTTCGCCGAAAACGTTGTCAAACCGAAATATATGGGCGAGGGGCTCAATCTCTCACCCTTTATGGTGGTTTTCTCGGTTATCTTCTGGGCTGCAGTTTTAGGACCTTTAGGAGCCATCCTGGGCGTACCCATGACCCTCTTGTTCAAGCAGGTTGTCCTGGAGGCAGATGATCAGAATCGCTGGATAGCGAGATTGATGAGTTCCACTCGGTCTAGGGAATCCCCTGAAGATTCAAATTCTTAGCCTGATTCAAGCCTTCGTTGCCATCATCGGAGAAGTGATTATTGATGATCCCGGGCAAAACCCTCAGCTCCTATTTCCAGGTTTTGCTATCCTCCCCCATACCCATTTATCTTCAATTTCAACGGGTGAGCTTCGAGAGTTATTAAACAACTTAATCTGCTTTAAAGCCTGAGCTTTGCATAAATGTAGGAGACAACTGCTTTGCGCTTCTCCACATGGATCACTCATCAACTGGCATTGCGCTGAAATTTGTCAACCAATTCAAACCATGCGAAGTGCCATGATCTTCGTGATAGATCCGGTCAATATCAAGGGCAATTTCTCGGATTTGGACGTGGTACAAGCAGTTCTGTGCGAACTTCCTTCAAGTTGGCGATTGGCTTGTAATAACACAACACAGGCTCAGACACCCACTTTACCCAAGCATCGTTCTCCGAACCAAAATGATAATCGTTGCCTACATAGGAGACATGCAGCGGTTCGCTAATTATTAAATCAAACCTGTGATTTGCAATATCTTCATAGAAGAGTTCAAAATAATCCGCGTTCCCTCGCATAGCCTGCTCCATGAGATATTTTTTTTCGTAATCTGGCACCAACGGAACGCCCTCAACATATCCAAATGTAAGCAATTGTCGCTGATCAATAAACAAGATTTCACCTTGCTTATTAATTTTTCCAACTTCTTTTCCAATTTTATTTATGGCTTTTTCTACAACCTCTGGAGGGGGAAGTTCTAGGGGAACACTCTCAGTTACAGGCCTGATGGAAAATATGAATACCATAAGGATTATTAAGGCTTGAATCCACTTGGGTTCCATTTCCAGATTACTAAGCACTTTATCGGCTCCGGCTTTCCATGCCAGCGCGGATACAAAAACCAGTCCAATCAAGAACATGTCCATGTTGTGCAGATCGGCTCCACCCCCAATCTTGGTGCTTATGATTAGACCCACAAGCAGGAAAGCGATCATTGGTACCATGATTGTTAATTTCTGAATCAATTCTAAAGACCATTTTTTGGAACGCACCAGATAAACAAGGAAGATGATAAGCGGGAGCGCAACCAGTATGAGTGCCAGCAATATACCTGGGGCGAAAGTCGGATTAGGGAGCAATCGAGTCCAGATGAGTGGTTGGCGAGACAATGATTCAATAATGCGATCCCAGCTGACGAGTTCAGTTGTGACGATTTCTGCACCAATTACAGCCCCGGTATCCCTCACAACCACTGATGAATCCGACGTCAAACTATCGATCAGGCGTGGTATTAAATCACCACCTACTAAACCCGCCAGTACAGCAGCAATTGCTGGTCGCCAATAGTTCTTAAAGGATTTCTTCCCTTGCGGAAGCTTATCACCCAGGTACAGCATCCCAATCCACATGGCTGGGGCAAACATCCACGTAAAACGTGTCCACTGAGCATAAAAGCTTGCTACAACGATCAATAAGAGTGCAATCCAGGATGGAGACCACCAGGCGATGGCTACCAGGATAGCACTCAAAACTAGTGGCGCATAAATTGGTCCCTGGCTTAGAAAAACAAATGTCCATAAGCCGCTCATCAACCAAATCTTCTGATTTTTTGGTTTACGTTGGAAGGCAACCCAACCTAGGATAGCATACGGTAAAGTAATTATGATGGCATTCCAAAATCGTATATGCAAAACTGAGATTTTTGGGATAAGAAATGGAAGACCCCACAAGCTCTGCCTTCCTTTATCTATAAACGCAAAGATGGTTTGATCTGGAGAGTAATTGTATCTATTCCGCCCAAATAGAATCGAGTAATCCCATATGCGGTTGCCTTCCGACCAACTCAGGGAGAAAGGATAGTCAACCACTCTAATGAAAGCTGACGTAAAGGTAAATGCGCTGCTTATAATCAATAAACTTAAAGCCAGACTCGAAGAAGTGATGAATGTGCCTTTTTTTGAATTAATTAGAAAACCGATGGTTAATCCCAGTAGCAGTAAAACAAGCAGGCGAAAATATAATCCATTTAGCTCACTTCCGTAAAATGTATATTGGAATATCACAATGGGTACGATTAACGCAATTGCAATCAGGAACCAGCGCAGCAAACTGCTTCGATCACGTAAATTGACGAGACTTTGCGCTATACGTTCAGTTTGTTCCCATTTCAAGGCTGCGAATATTATTCCAATTAAGATAGTCACAGATGTGAACACGATTCCAAATACTGCCAATCCCATTTTGAACGATATCCCCCACAAATAGGTGCCACTCCCTTGAGCTGTGAAAAATACATCCAGGGTTGCTCCCATCAGCAAAATCGAAGCAGCAATAAATGTCGCAACCAGATATATCAGGTGGTGTTTTGGCAAATTACTAACCATTTTTCCTTCTAACGATCAATTCAAACAATTTTTTTGAGCAGGGCCTCACGCTGCGGCTCACTTTCTTCTCCATTGCTTGTAAATCTTCAGGGGAATACAGGCAACCATTGCTATCTTTCTCAGCAAACCGCAACCGGATGGAAGCCGCTGATAATCCTCTCCACAACGATAATGAATGATGTGTGGTCTTTTCTTTCGAAGGTACAAATCCTAACTGGTATTTAGGCTGCGTTCTTGCTGACTTGATTGAACATAAATCAGTATAGCTTCGATCTTGCCGAGACTAAAGTGTCTGCGCAAAAATCTAAATCTCGTTCACAAACTGATGTTGAAAAACCTGTGATCCTCTTATATAACTTCTTCGAGCAATCCTGCTTCGAATAAGCGCTCTGCTATGGGCACGATCTCCATAACAGGTTTTCCAATAATATTACTGATCTCTATCAAATCGTTTGTACCGTCAGCATACGCAATAAAATCCATCATTGTTTTAACAGTAATGTTTGATTTTTTCGTGCTCAAATTTGGATACAGCCCTCTCTTCCCAAGTTGTGGTTCGCCAAGGCTAACTACCCTGTACGTTTTGTTATTTTCTATGACCTTGATACAGGTTTTGATCAATTCATACCCACCGCGCAGTCCAGCGGCGGTGACCAAATCAAGATTATCAAGCGATGTGTGATACTCAGGATATGTGCCGTACTTGCTTCTAGATATTGTTACGAGCGGGAGATCAACACCTGGACTGCAATATTGACGCTCATCGCTTCCACGATCCAAGAAAGAGTATTTTATGAAATCGGGATGCTCAAATGAAAGAACATTTGAGGCAACCTTATCCGCCAATGTGTTTCCGTACCGGGATGCTACGTACGAATATGCACGCTCATCACCAACACAGGAGATGTTGAATCCAGCGATCACATTTTGTTTTAGCTCTTGCAGATGCCTGCTGAGGTAGGTAATTGATCCGATCGTTTCAGGGATAAAAATGATCCTGTAGGTATATCTGCGCGGTTGTGATGCCAGCCATTTACCGATAAAGGCTGCCACAACCGGACCGGAGAGTTCGTTGTTAGCCATCGAAGGATGACATACATAGGTAGACAGAAAGACCTCTTTATTGCTTTCTCCCGGCAGAATGTATTCTCCATATGTGAGATTTCCATCTTTTAATTCGCTATCTATGAAGACATGATAATTTCCTTCTCTTAGCTTCAACCTCTCCTTGTGTGCGATGCAGAAACCCCATCTTTCCTTATAATAAGAAGTAATATAAGGGATTGCATCGGGTTGCTCTGGTATGGAATGAAGATGTTCTTGCAATTCATCTAATGTTATTGTGCTATCAACTGGCATCGAGTAACCCACAACATGAAGATTGCACTTCTTGAAATCAACTATTTTTTCACCATTTGGATCAACGATATAGGCATCCCGAATATTCCATTCTCGGGGGATTGTCCAATCAAACACCTTTGTTCCCGTGGGCACCTCGTGAATCTTCAAGGGAATCTGCTCTGAAAGTACTCTTAGAGTCTCTCGAACCCCATTTCCAGTAATACTTCTATTAATAGGAAATAGTTTCTCAACAAGCGACCACATTTGTTGACCTTGATCAGTCATTTTTTAGTCTTCTATCGCAGGCTTTGGTGGATTTTTAATCAGATAGTATGGATCCGATTCCATACCTATCATTGCATATTCGTAAATATCGTTACATCTCGAGAGTAAAATTGGATATTTATCATTTAAGGTAGATTTATGAATCTTATCAATTGAAAATAGCTTGTCGCTAAGTCTCTTAAAATATGGATGGATATCTCTATCTAGGTAGCGAACATAAAAATCGTAGGTATCAATGAACTGTTTATCACCAATAGATACTTCACCAGTGAATTGCTTAAGAAATCGGTATGAGATCCCTTTACTTTGCTCCACATAATGTATAAAAGTACATTTTTCAAGACTGACGTTAAAAAATACAAATTTTGCATTGATTTGGTGTAGTCTATGAAAAACTGAATTTTCACCAAATGAGGACTTGGATAAATCACTGAACAAATCTCTGGCTGCGGGCCCTATTGCTGCAAACGAATATATAGGATGGAAAGAGCGGATGGAGCGATCATCAAACAAAACGTTATTTGTAAACATGCCAACTTGTGAACGGGTTTTTTCGTGAGAATAAGGTTTCCCTTTACAGAAATCCCAATTGAAGGTCGGCACTAAAAGGGTTCCATTTTCCCCCAAAACTTTCAAGAAACTTTCTTTTAGTAAATTCAATGCCTCCCCCCACTTTAAACCAGTATATTCCCTTATGGCTGTTGAATCTGAATGCACTAGAACGATATCCCCTTGTTTAAGACCAACATCTTCCAGTGCTTCTTCAACCAGCTTTTGCCAACTTATTTGCATCGTGCTTATCCTGTTTAAGTCAGTTTTTCCAGAACGATACTTTTTATCTGTGATAAATTCATCATTTCCACAATTTCTTCTTCTATAAACTCAATATCATATTCTTCTTCCAATGCAACAACCAGATTCATATGTTTTAACGAATCCCATGATCCCACATTATCAGGAGAAGTGTCCTCATTAATTTCCTCAAATGGTATTTCAAAAACTGCCGACATAACATTCTTTATGTGATTATCCAAATTGTTTTCCATCTAGAACCTCAATGTAATTAACCAGCCTTGGCTTGTATTCGCTAACAACCAGGGTATAGTTTCTAACAGATTCATTTGAATCAGTCAATCTAAATGAACACTTATCATAGAAAGTTTTAACCTGCCCATTTTTCTGGGTTTTTATATACTTTGCCTGAATTTCATTTATCTTATTACTTTTCAAAATATCAACTAAGTAATCAATAAATGCGTATTCTATATTACGACCAATAATTCTGCAACTCATCAAAAAAGTGTCTATTACTGCTGTTTGATTTTTATCGTTGAAAATGATGATACACAATCCTGTGATCCCACTGTCACCAAATTTATCCGCAACAGAAAAGGCAAATACATTAGCAGAATCGTCATCAATGAAATTTTTAATATCCCCTTCAGTGTACCTTTTCGTTGTAAGATTAAATTGGTTTGTTTTTTGACTCATTTGCGACATGCGAGGGATGATTGAATCTTCATCTTGATAAACAGTCATATTGAGTTCTAAAGAAGCAAGGTAATTTTCAATATCAGTAAATTCATTCCTTGAAGATTCTCGTTTTGCTTGCTGGTTGTACATCTCGATCTTTTTATGGTCTTCATCGGTGAAGGATAAGTTGTAAAATAAACCTGAATTCTCCCGGAGTAATTTTGGATATTCATATAATCTCTCTGGCACCTGTAATACGGTGACTTCTGGAAGTAATTCCCTTATTAAATTCACTTCAAATTTTGAATCGTCAACAACCACAAAACTGTCTAGACCAATATTCAGCTCCTGGGCAATTTCTCTTAGATTTGAAACTTTATCCGACCAGTTACTTTTATTGATCGTTATGTGCTTATCTCTTAACTGCATATCCGGGTGAGATTTGATCACTTTATCAACATCTTCCGGGTTATTTTTACTGCACAAACAGATTAATATCCCCTGCTTGTTTAGAGCCAATGCAATGCTTTGTATTTCCGCAAAAATCAAGCCATCCTTTGTTCTCGGTGACATTTCAATGTTGTCATATCCGTCTTCACCTAGGATCCCTTTCCACAACGTGTTATCACAATCAAAAATCAGGGCTTTTTTGGCTTTGCCATTCACGGACATGATAAAAGGCTTGACATATTCCGCATAGGATTTGAAAAAATTTACTGTATATAAAGCTTTTGAGGAATAATAATATCTATAATCAAAACTATCTTCCACTCCAATACTGGCGATCACCTTGTCCAACTCAACCAGCCTTACATTTGCCGGTATATTATCTGCCAGGTATTGATTAAGTTGATCTGCTAATTCTTCAAGTTTAGTTTTCCTTCTTGCTGATGTGGAGAAAGAGAGCGATGTAAAAACATTTAACAAGACTAGAGAGGTTTTGCCAAGATTTTTTAGGATTAAATCGATCTCGGATTTCGTTTTTTCAAAAATTTCATTTAACTGTCTGTCATCAAACAAATCAATTTTGAATTGCAATCCATCGATAATATTGCATAACTCCCAAAAAATAAGTACTGCATTCGATTCTTTATACTTGAGGCTATCCTGAACTATATTATCGTAATCACCAAGCACAACATTGGCATTAATACCCCCAGTCCGTAGTTGATACTCCAAGATTTCTTTAATTTGATGGACAATGATATTTGATAATATGCTGATCTTGTAAGGCTTCGACTCGAGAGTTTCACCAATCTCTTTATTGAGCCTCAAGATTTCCGAATACTTCAATTCCTTCATAAGAATATCTGACCTCTATTTACGCTAATAACTTCTCCTATTCAAACGAATCCAATATAAAGGTTTTTGGATTTTTACCTTCTCTTTCTCCAAGCATCCTTCTCCTCCCCAATGAAGGAACTTTTCCAACTTCGCAGAGCTTTACTGTTACACACACATTATTAAAATATGTTTGTGATATTCCATTGTAAAAGTTTGGAACCAGATTGATCTCATCCCACAGTTATTTTTTCAAAGATCTGAATGTACTCCTCAACAACCCGATCGATTCCAAAACGCTCAGCAAATTCACGGCTTTGCCTGCGGAATGATAACAGCTTCTCCTGGTTGCTGATTAATATGCGCAGTGCTTTTTGCATTGCGTCAACGTTTTCAGGAGAGTACAGGTAACCGTTCTTGCCCTGTTCCACAATATCGATTAATCCACCAACACGGCTTCCTACGATCGCAAGTCCCATCGCTAAACCTTGTACGCCGGCGATGGGTAAACCTTCCACCAAGGACGGCATAAACAAAATATCACTTTCCTTGAAACTATCTGTGACATCATCCGTAGTCACCCACCCGGGAAGCGTAAAACGCTCTTGCATATCAGCTTTAGCTATCTCCTGTTCAATTTCTGCCCTCAGAGGACCTTCACCGAGCATCATGAACTTCCAGTCCAGATCTTTGAGTTGAGCCATAATGCGGACCAGGTTAATCAGGTTTTTTTGGGGCATGAAACGTCCCGCGAATGTGATCATTGGCGGTTTATTGACTTGAATTGGACCCGGGTCGAGCAGCTTCAGGTCAACGCCATTGGGAACAACTTTTATATCTACCGGATAGTGCTCATGAGCCAGCTGCCGGCTATATTCACTGACGGCTACCACCTGGCTGGCATCGCGCCAGATGGGTGGCGTGAATGGATAGACCCATCGAAACCAATTGCTCGTTTTTTCTGGGACTCCACCCGGGATATCTCCCAGGTGTGCGGTGATCACGTAAGGCACACCACTCAATTTCGAGAGCGGCCACGCTACCGGTCCACCAGGAACAGCAAAGTGTGCGTGGATTACGTCTGGAGGCCAGATGCGAATATGGCGCAGACCAACCCAAAATCCAGCGATGATGTACCCCATCATCGGCTGTAAACCGGCTATATAAGGCTTTCTTCTTAGCGATGAAACTCGAGTGACCTGAATTCCGTCCACTACCTCATGATGGGTCAGACCTTTAATATGGGCGGTTATTATGTGGACTTCATGGCCGCGCTTGACCAAACCTTTACAGGTATCCAGGGCTGCTCGTCCACCTCCACCTCCTATTGGGGGTAATTCATACGAGAGAAGCAGTATGCGCATCAGTTATTCTGTTTTGATGGAAGGTTAATCACTGTTCGCACGGTGTAGGTTGGCTTTTGCGTTGATTCATGGTAGGTTCGCATCAGAAGCTCAGCGATCAGTCCCAACAAGAATGATTGAAATCCCAGGATGAGCAACAGGATACTGAGTATGAAAATTGGGGAGGAGAAAACTGATGTCCCCAAGGCAAACCTGCGAATCAGCAGGAATAACATTGAAAAAAAGCTGACAACAATCAGTATGATTCCTGTTCCTCCAAACAGGTAGATAGGCTTATTGGCGTAGCTCATTAAGAACTTAACTGTAAACAGGTCTAGAATAACTTTAGTTGTGCGGGATAAACCGTATTTTGTCACACCATACCGGCGCGGGTGGTGCTGCACCGGCACCTCGATGATCTTCGCACCCACTGAACTTGCATAAGCTGGTATAAAGCGGTGCATTTCTCCGTATAAGCGAAAGTTGGCGAGCACTTCTCGGCGATATGCCTTCAATGTGCATCCATAATCATGCAGTTTTACACCGGTCACGGTGGAGATCAACCAGTTTGCACTGCGTGAGGGGATCCGTCGGGTCAGGAACTTATCCTGTCGGTTCACCCGCCAACCGCTGACCACGTCATACCCTTGCTCCAACTTCTCCAGCATCATGGGGATGTCAGTCGGATCATTTTGCAAATCAGCGTCCATCAGAACGATGATCTCGCCTTGGGCATAATCTATGCCTGCTGCGATGGCAGCAGTCTGTCCAAAATTACTGCTGAATTCCACCACTCGGGTGTGATCTGAATCTTCCTGTGCAATTTTCTCTAGAATTTCGGAGGTTTCGTCAGTACTGCCATCGTCAACATAAATGACTTCCCAATTCGCGACAGAAGGCAAATCCAACGCCTCATGAAGGGCTCGTTGTAGTTTTGGCAGGCTCTCCGCTTCGTTATAAACGGGGATGACGACAGATATGTTCAAGCTTGTTCACTAATTCCCAGGTGTGCTTAGATATTGAATTATATACCTTATCGTTGAGTGGTCAAGTTTATGAATAATTACACTAAGGGGTGAATATTTGATCAGGGAGACTGTCCACATCATAGATGCGCACATACTCGATATCATCCACCCAAATTGTTTTCATCGGCTCTACTTGATCCAAAGAATCGAACAATTCGGGTGGTATCCGCCGATACCATTGATTTTGATAAACTACCAGGTAATCAGAATCACGTAATTTTTCGGCCAATCCCCCACTCCATTTGCTGGTAACTGGAAAAACGATCGTCTTGCCGGAGAAATAATAAGAGAAAGATCCCCATCCATACCAGGACATCACAGTCATCTTTTCCGCATTGGGTACACTGCTTAAAAACAAACCTGCCTGATCCAAACCTTCTCCTTCCCCAACAGAGATGCTTTTGCCTGCTTGCTTGCTTCCCCCTAACAAAGGATTGTAGTAAGTGAAATAATATGGGTAGGTTCGAAGAATACCAAAGAATTGGATCAAGAGGATCACAAGAATTATTAGTACACCGATACTCCTGCTTCGTTGATCTGGAAAGCGCCTAGCCGCTGTGTTCAACAATGCTGCCCACCCGATTCCAGCAAGCAACAAGAGTGATATATAGGCCGGTATCCAATAGCGGAAATTCGATTTTTCCGGTATGGTCAATAGAACCGTAAATGTAAAGGCAAATGCGAGCAGACTCCATGAAATCCATCGAACTTTCCCCTTGGACAATATACCTTCTCGCTTGATGAAAAAGAACAACCAGATCAATAGTCCCGCTAAGCTGATCGGTGTTACTCGCCATAAGAAATTTTCTGGATAACGGAATATCTCACTATGATTATCTGCAATTGGGGTCTGGTTATCATCTGTTTGGTTGCTACTTATACGTTCCGTCTCTGAAAGTAACCCTCCAGGTCCCTGGTATTGTTCGATTAATGTTCCTACTGGATTTACCCACATAGCAGGCCAAAGCACAAAATATACCAGCAAAAAAACGGCCCCAAAGAGAAACATATGAGCGAGAATTTTCCGAAACCATTCCAAGAATTGCTGCCTGGTTTCATTAGGTTGTTCTTGTCTATGAGAGATGATCATCAGAACAAAGACAATGCCAAACGCCGGGAGTATTATTAATCCAGTTATTTTCGTTAGACTGGCCACACTGGCTGCAATGGCTGAGACGATCAGGAATCGTAATTTCTGGTCTTCAAACGCATAAACCATAAATGCCAGGACAGATACCAGCGCTAAGGTTCCCACAAGTCCATCGAGGTGAGATAAACGTGTCAGCCCAATATAAAAAGGCTCAAAAATTAGTAACAAAAATCCCACCAGGGCAGGCATAAATCCAATTAACCGTCTGGCTAGGTAAAATCCGATTATCAGCAGGATGGTGTGGACCCCCACCATAATCGATCTCCCCCTGACCAAGACCGCATGGGAGTCTATGCCCTGTGAATCAACGAACCGTTCGAAGGTCAGGAAACTATCGAATTGACCTTGTTGAAATCCCCGATATTCGGGATGCTCGATTAGAAAAGCAGCTGTATTCACCCACATCGTTGTAACCCCAGGGTGTCCTTTCTGGAAGGTACCCTCAAGATTACGCTGACCTAATGCATAGTAGAAATTTGCGGAACGCACCAGCCAGGCGATTTCATCAGTGGACACAAATTTGTCGAGAGAATATCCACGCGGTAGCCAAATCGCGAGGATCAAAAAGGTAACGATCAAGCCCTCCTTAAGAAGGTGCCTATCACCAAATTTGATAAGAATTTGTTTCGATTTATCCATCTGCGATCGCCCAAACACAAAATCACCGCTCACTATTGGGCGGTGTGACTGTATAATGCTCTATTAGGAATTTCAGAAACCTCACGAATTAGATTATATATGGGCACAACTAGGCCGTCAATCAAGTTTCCACGTGGGGGGTACCAGCTTTTCGTTATCCTGCTCCATATAGACAGATTTTAATCAAAGAGTGAGTCCCAAATGGGTAGGCGATATTTCAACCAGGAAATGAACAATATATAAAATTAGGGATCAACGTTGTGTGTTAGAATCCTGGTTTGTGATTTGCCTGTTATATAGGATCTTTTTTGGCAGGTAAGCCACGATTCATATGCTACAAAGGAAGAATAAATCATGCAGATTAGAGAGTTCGCCCGTTGGTTTTTTAAAAGCGATCAACCTAATGCGCGCCGAACTCGTCGTCTCGTTAAATTTGCCATAATATTTGGACTGTTAATTGCCGTCTTTTGGATCGTCCCGATCAAAAATGTTATCCAGGCTCTACTTGAAACCGACCCGATTTTATTTTCTATTGGCGTTGTTTTAGGTTTGGTGGCGATCTTGTTAACCTCCGTGCAGATGAAACCTTTGTTGGACAACCAGGGGATCAACCGCAGTTTATGGCAAGTTAATAATATTAATTTAGCTGTGAAATTTTACTTGCTTGTCATGCCTACTTCACTTGTAGCGAGTGGTTATCGGTGGTATCGATACGCACAACCTGAAGGCAAAGTAGCCGAATCCTTTGTCGCCCTTGCTTTCTTCCGCCTCTTCAGAACATTTCTGATCCTGACGATCGGACTTGGATTCTTGTTGATCAGCGTACAACAAAATATTACATTTAGGGTAGGTTGGATCATCCTTCTAATCTTGGCAATTGTTGTCCTTTGGATTGTGATCACGCGCTATAGCATTCCAATTTATACCTGGTTTCGAAAGCACGCTGGCTTTATACTTGATCGGCCATTTTTAGCATCATTCTTGCGAATTGTTGAAAAATTATTGTCATCAGCTTCCTCCTATGCTGATATGCCTTTGCCCGCTTTGTTGCTTTCCATGTCTGCAGGTATATTGGCAATCCTTGTGGGATTTGCTTCTGGGGTCTATTTAGCCCGGGCGATTAGCATTGATCTGGGTTTCTTGGAACTAGGCTGGGCTCTATCTGTAATGTCCCTTGCAACTCAATTTACTTTATCTATCATGGAAGGACTGGGTGTTCGCGAAGTTACCCTGATTGCACTTTTATCATTATTCAATATTAGCGCTGAACAGGCATTGGCGTTTTCGTTTTTAATTTTCTGCCGTGGTTTTATCATCTCCTTATTGGGGGGGTTGATCGAGGCGTTTGATGCCTTGCGAAACAACCGCAGTATCACGCCTGATACAATTTCAGGGGAAGGTAAGGAAATTTGATATGCTTGTTGATCTAATTTCTATTGAAATCATGGCTTGGGGTAGGCGTACAAAAATTCAGGACAAAGTTCTGCTTCAAAAATCTGGAATGATAATTCACTATCCCAGGGTGGGTGAATAGGGTTATCTGCTTGCGGTCAGCGATGTGAGTGCTCAAGCATGAACGATTCAAAGCACCCATTGAGCTTTAATTTTCACGGAATCGTAGCTGCCCAGGTCTATACAACAAGTCCACAAGTTTTGACTTTCTATGAAGCAGAATATAAGTACCACCAGGTAAAAAATCTAAATCCAGACACCCCAAAAGTAATCTTACGATTCGAATATAAACCTGGATGGATACCCTGCCCAACTGGCTACATCCGTCAAACACACAAAGCTCTGGCGCATTGGGTATACCGGATAGAATTTTCGAATAACCAGATCCATATTGATGCATATGGAAATTACTTTGCGATTCCCATGGTACATCATATGCTCCTGCATCCAGCTTTGCGTTACTTTGCTTGTCAGAAAGGGGTGCTAATGTTGCACGCAGGCGCAGTAGCACATCTCGGCTCCAGTCTGATTTTTACTGGACACGGTGGTGCTGGAAAAACGACAACCACTTCTCTTAGCCTGGCTTCAGGGGGTGGCGACTGGGATGTCCATGCCGACGATTATGTGTTTCTATCTGCCGGCCCGAAATCTTTGGCATACATCACTCGCTCTCATCTTTATCAGGATCTAATTACTCTACTTCCAGAGATCGGAGCTCGACTGACACATTCAGAACGCCTCCGCTTGAAGATGTATGGCCGCATACGTTCGTGGAGTAACGACCGCATAACTTGGCCGGTACGCTTGCCTGTAAACCGATTATGGCCTGATCATCCAATTGCTGATACCGCCATTCCCGCAGCTTTTATACTACTAGAAGAAAGTGATTCCGAGCAATTAGAGTTAGAATACGTTGCTCCACAAGATGTACCCGTCGGCGACCTAATCGAGATGAATTTTAGTGAAGCCCGGCATTTCTTGAACCTGATTAGAAAAAACCGGGCTTTATCAAACTTTGCCTCTTGGTTGGTAGAATGGCAGCAAAACGAACAGAAACTTTTAGAAGAACGCACCAAAGAAATCCCAGTATATCTATTGAAACGCCCTGGAGATGTTAGGACTCTATCTTCTTTCCAGGATGCACTAATTGAAAAAATGGTTGATCTGATTAAGCAGAAAGATACAAACTATCTCCCATAAGCTCACCGATCAATATTTGAATTCACCAACATGACCCAAATCACATTTTTGGATCAATTAAAAACAAAACCCCAGATAGCGCACCTGCTTTCTATTATCGGTACTCTTATCTACTTGGTCCAGGCCTGGATTTATTCACATACTTTGGCATCCGTACTTGATGAGGGCCTATATTTATTCAAAGGTCTGCTCTTTGCTGCAGGACGTTACACGCCATTTCAGGATTACGGTCCGTGGACCAATCACATGCCACTATCATTCTTAATTCCAGGCTTTATTCAGGACTGGTTTGGGCCTGGTATTAGAACGGGGCGTTACTTCTATATTCTGCTTGGTTTCCTGATGTTGATCGGTATTTGGATCCTCGCCCGCAGATGGGGTGGACCCTGGTGGGCAGCTGCTGCTGTATGGATCATGGCTATAAACCCGGCCATTATTAAGATTTACAGCCAAGCTGCCTCTCAGGCGTTAGTTGCCTGTATGCTCACTTGGGTCTTAGTTTTATGCCTCGATGAAACCCGCCCAACCTGGCAATTAATTATTGGATCGATACTTGCTGGATTGATATTACTGACGCGTATTAATCTTGCCCCTCTCCTTCCTCTGCTCTTGATTTACATTTTCTGGCAGCATGGTACCAAAGCAGGTGCTTGGTCGGTTATCGCTGGTATCAGCACTGTTATTTTCGGACACGCACTGTTTTGGCCTGGGATTTTACGCATGTGGGCTGCCTGGGTGCCCTTAGAAGTCGCTCCATTCCTCAGTTCTTGGGCTCGTCCCGAAGACGCTGTCTCAAGTTGGAACCCAGAAGTTTCTTTATTCAATCGTGTGACCAGCTTTTTTTTCACTGTCCGGCACCATTTCCTGACCTTCGTCGGGTTTATCTCTGCTTTGATTCTTTGGCCATCAAAAGATCGTTGGAAAAGCAAAGCCCATTATAAATCTGCCACTTTTCTGTTGGTCTTATTTATCACCCTATTGCTGTTCCACATGTGGGCTTCCTTGGCAAACAACTACTGTGTTTTTTGCCTGGAAAACTACTACTCTTTTTTCAGTGTTGTCGCGCTGTTGCTTGTGATAATTACGTTCCAATCTTGGCAGCAGCAACCCTCAATTCTTAGACAATTGATATCGGTTTTCATCATCTTGATCCTTGTTGTAGGGATTGGTTTAAGTTTATTTAATCTACTGGGAAAAACCATAAATTATTGGGGATATGTTACCAATTTCTTGAATTCAGCAACACCGCAAGGATTAAAAATGTTTGTTGCAGATCCTGAAAAATTAATTTGGGAACAAATTGCAGAATTAACTAACCATCCGAGACCCGAGCGTGCTTATAGAAAAATTCGATCAATGTCTCTTGAATTATCAAAAAGGATCTACCCAAGCGTTTTAGGTTTCCTGGGTGGTCTTCTTATACTGCTTATAGCATGGATATTGAATAAAATCCGCATAATAAAATACCCATCAAGCTCTATTGGATATGGGTATATTGTCTTATCGTTGTTTCTACTCGTTGGAGTATTTCTAACACCTACATTCATTTTAGGTGGTGATCCGACGGTCTATGAATGTGATTGGGATGTGATTACTTCCTATGAAGAAGCAGGAGACCAACTTGCGGAGTTAATCCCAGATGGCTCTATAGTCTATTGGCAAGGAGATCATTCTCCGATCCCGTTATTGTATTTACCGGGAATAGAAATATTCCCTTCACAGCTAAATGGAAAATATTCTTACCGCTTGGGTGGTGAAATCGATGACCTTCTGAAGTTTGGATTTTGGAATTCAGCTCTGGAACGCCAATGGATTGAAGACGCCGATTACATTCTGATTGAAGCAGGGGGGCCAGAAGATCTCGCCCATAGCGTAGTGCAAAGCAGCACCTTTCAATTCATTGGAGAAACCTCTCCCGTGCTACCTTGCCGCCCAGACTCTTCGTTCCAGGTATTTGAGCGCAAGAATTAGTGCCTGAGATTCTCGTCTCCCTTCTGAATAAAAAAATAAACGCCATCCTGAATTAACCCCTCAGTCCTTCAAGGAAAGCGATCTGGGGGTATTGAAAGTGTACATACGTGTTATCAGATTTCTCCTGCCAGCCAGGATACTGCTATTCTCCCACCTGTCTAATGGTTACAGCACATTGACTCCTTACTTAGATCCTAAGCTATCTGGCTCAAACCTTGCACCTGTGAATACGTAAAACCCCTCTTCCGATCATGGAAGAGGGGTGAGGGTAGTAGTAGCGGGGGGTGGATTCGAACCACCGACCTCCGGGTTATGAGCCCGACGAGCTGCCTCTGCTCTACCCCGCATCATTGTGGCTCTCATTGGAGCGTTGGGATTATAGCATCCCCACCATCATGCGTCAAGACGCTTCAATCAGAGTTAACGTGACTCTAAGAAAAGGGAGTACCAGATTTGCAAATTGCTCTTAGGTTCGGGGGTTGCTGTGGGAATAAGGGTCACCTCGGGCGTGAATCCCGGGTATTCCAAGGGGATAACCAGGTTCTCGCCTTCGCGTACCATATGACCCTCCTCGTAGGCCCACTCCTCGACTGCTCCTTGCGATGTGGCAAAAGCGATTTGGGTCTCCAATTGAACCTGGGTGTTAACCAATTGTGTGGCTTCTGCCGCCACCTCATCTTTCTTATCTCTCAAACGGCTTAATTCAGCCATGCGGTTGTTAAAATCCATCACCAGCAGTGCCAAAACGATCACACCGATGACCAGTAATGCATATTTCCAACCAAGCCAGGTTCGTTTCATTCTCTCATCTTACCTCAGCCTCATGATTGATGCAAGTACCGTGCCTGGGGTAAAAGAAAAAAACTCTGTCCAGCGCCCACAGAGTTTCTGCTCTCTAAAACCGGCATTCAAATGCCGAAGGTGGGAGTCGAACCCACACGAGCGTAAAGCTCACTACGCCCTGAACGTAGCGCGTCTGCCTGTTCCGCCACTTCGGCTTGCCCGCGCTATTTTACCCCGAAATAAGGTTTTGTCAACCTGCTTGGGCTTTGCTCAGCCAGGATCAGCGTGCTATAATCGCCATTAATCCATCACCATGAGCGGATCACTTTTCCAGCAAGTCATCACCCTGCTAACCACTCCTCCGGGAAATCTCGTTTACCACCTTGTGCTGGCCTTCTCGATCGCCGGTGCCTTACCCGGCGCCTTGAATCTCTGGCAGAGAGGTGCGCATGTCATCGGCAAGCGCATGGTTATCGGCCTCGCATTACTCTTGCTTGCCCAGCTAATTTTGATTTTTGATGCCGCTCTCACCCAGTTTTTCCCCATAATTTCAGATTGGCTGCCGATCCTCGATCGTGCCGTGACCGCCGTCAGCCTGGTGATCCTGATCTGGATCTGGGTCTTTCCAGAACCCAGCCGCAGAGCCGATACCGCCACACTGCTGCTTAGCCTGCTCATCCTGGTTTTGACCATCTTCACGGGCATCTGGTGGCAGAATCAGCCTGGCAAGATATTTTTCAACGGATCCCTGGCTGATGTGTTCTGGACCGGCTTCTCCCTTGTCCTGGCTCTCGCTGGAGGAATCCTGCTCCTTATCCGCAAACCGAACGGCTATGGTATTGGTCTGGGCATGTTTATTTTACTTTTCCTTGGTCAATTGTTGTACAGGATCAGCCCGTTATCTGCAGGAAGCTTCCAGGGTATCGTCCGCCTGACGCAGATCGCCGCCTATCCCTTGCTGCTCACCCTTCCTTACCGCTATACTTTTGGGAGTGCGGCTGCTATTCCAGGAGAACGCGGCATTGATCCAGACTTATTCCAGCAGTTTGTTGCCTTGATCACCAGCGCTGATCCCCAAGAGGTCTGCCAGAGCATCACTATCACAGTCGCCCACGCCTTATCTGCTGATTTGTGCCTCCTGATATCGCCTCCGGACGAAAACAACTACTTTACCCTTGAATGCGGTTATGACTTGACCAGGGATGTATCGATTGGTCCTGCTACATTTGATGGACAGCTGATCCCTGTGCTGTCCGAATCGCTCCGCCAGGGGCGCCGCTTGCACTTACCTGCCGATGGAAATATCCCTGATTTAATCGGTTTGGGAAAGGTGCTGGATTTATCTCTTACCGGATCGTTATTATCTGCGCCTATCTTTACTGCTGGAGGGGATTTGAACAAGGTCCTGGTTCTCTTATCTCCTGTTTCTAAGCGCGCTTGGACCGCGGATGATCAGAATTATTTGGCTGACATTGCCAATTCACTCACCGATGTCTTCCAGATCAAAAAAGAAACCCTGCTCCAGCAGGTACAATTCACCCAATCAAAGATGGAATTACATGAATTGCGTTCTGACAAAGATATCTTCTCCCGGGAATTAGAGCAAACATCACATATCCTCGAGTCATCCTCAGAGCAGATACAGCGACTCCAGACTCAGTTGTATTTGGCTTCACAAGAGATTGCAGAGTCGCATGATACAGGTGTGAAGGAGCAGGAGGAATCGAAGTGAAAGATCGATTCTCTGGAATTAACAGCGTGATTCTAGGTGTAATAATCGCTGGGACCTCAATCGTGATCGTGCTTGGCAGTGTGTTGCTTTCCTTCACTGAAGGCACAGAAATTGCTTTGGTTGCTGCTTTCCCAACGCTGGAAAACGTGGCCATTCTCACTCCACTTATCTCACTAACCCCATCACCTTCTCCAACACCGTCTTTAACCTTGACCAGTAAACCAAGCCTTACCCCGACCAGCACGCTCGCTCCATCTCAAACTCCAACCCTTACGCTAATGGTCTGTGAACCACCACCAGGTTGGTTATCCCACACTGTCCAGCGTGGAGACACCTTGCGTAAACTTTTAGGATCCTCCTCACTTACACCCCAGGAGTTGGCCGACGCAAACTGCTTGTTAGAGTCCCGCTTGCAACCCAATACGATCCTCTTTCTTCCCCCACCATCACCAGTCGACATAACTGTACAATGCGCAGCTCCTGGATCATGGGTGATATATATCGTTCATCGCGGTGACACACTGTACAATATTTCTCGCCGAGTCAACTCGAACGTCAGCGCCCTCAAACAAGCCAACTGCCTTGCCTCGAATAATATCTATGCTGGGCAAAGTCTGTTTGTGCCTCGTCATCCACCTGCCATCTCCACCGTACCATACATCCCTCCACCAACAGCAGCTTCTCCTGAACCAACATCGCTGCCGCCGACAAATGTTCCCGAAACATCGCCAACTGATGGTAATATATCCACGCGCACACCTGCACCATATCCTGCGCCATATCCTTCCCCACCTTGACCGACAGGAACAATTCCCTGGCAAATATCGTTATGATATTGATCTCATTACTGGATGATGTTACCCATCGATAATATGCGCCTCAAGATTTCAATCCTCTTTCTTGCCTTGCTTTGGTTGATATCTGCTTGCAATTTCCCGCTGTCATCACCTGTAGCTGGTGGTTTAAGCCAAAACTTGTTGTTCGTGCCTGCCAACGCCACGACGACTGCCACACCCTTCCAACCTATCCCGCCTACCGCCACATATTTCCCCACCGCCACGCCAATCCCTCCAACCCCAACGCCTCCACCGCAGGAACCTGATCCGCCAGAGGTGAGTAATTTTCCCGGTCCTAGCCAGTACTCGGGTTACTCAATTCCTGCACCTGTTGGTCGCATATCGCAGCCAAAAGGTCAGATCAATATTCTCCTGCTGGGCTCCGATCAACGATTTGGAACCGGTGGTTTTCGCACCGATACGATCCTTCTGCTCACCATTAATCCAGCTGATAACAAAATAAGTCTCACTTCATTTCCCCGTGATCTCTATGTATATATCCCTGGTTGGACGATGCAGCGCATCAATACCGCATTCGCCCGTGGCGATTTTGAAACTATCGCCATGACCTTCGAATATAACCTGGGAGTCCGCCCAGATCACTATATCTTGATCAATTTTTGGTCCTTCGTTGAAATCATTAACAGCCTGGGTGGCATCGATGTGCAAGTCGCCCAGAATCTAAGCGAATATACGGGTCGCGGCTGGTTTAATATCCCTGCTGGCGTGAATCACATGGATGGCGACACCGCCTTATACTACTCCAGGTCGCGCATGTCCTCTAGCGATTTCGATCGAAACCGCCGGCAGCAGGAAGTTCTCACAGCCATCATCGACAAACTCATCAGTGTATATACCATCTCCAAGGTTCCAGAGCTTTTCAGTATTTACTCCAAGAATGTGACCACAGACCTCAAATTACTGGACGTACTGCCTCTGGTGCCTATGGCCGCAAAATTCAAGAATTCCTCAAAGATCCAGCGCTACTACATTGGCCGGGGGCAGGTTTCAAATTGGATCACACCGGGCGGCGCGATGGTCCTTCTGCCAAACCGGGAATCCGTGCTGGATGTCATGCGTCAGGCGCTGAACAGCCCCTGAACTGAAAGGTGATAATAACAAAGAATTAAGGGATATGAATACGCTCCGGGGAAAAGGCTTTTTTATCTGGCAAATTCCAAACTGTGAGAAGGGCGATTCGCAGGCTATCGCCCATTTAGCGCATGAAGCTCGCTTGACTCATGTTCTGATCAAAATCGCCGATTCATCGTATAGCTACAACATTTACGAAGGAGTGGACCTTGTCCCCCCTCTTGTCCGTAAGCTTCACGAGCGTGGCATTGAAGCCTGGGGGTGGCACTTTGTCAGGGGAGATAATCCGATCGGCGAAGCGGACAAGGCCATCGAACGTGTCACAACTTTGGGACTTGATGGTTACGTGATCGATGCAGAAGGACCTTATAAACAACGTGGGAAATCAGTCGCCGCCAAGAAATTCATGATGCGCCTGCGTGAAGGATTATCGGGGGTGCCGATCGGGCTCAGTTCCTACCGCTACCCCTCCTACCACCCTCAATTGCCCTGGCGTGAGTTTCTTGAAGGATGCGATTTCAATATGCCCCAGGTTTATTGGAAGTTCGCCCACAATCCTGGCGAACAGCTCTCGCGATGTGTGCGTGAATTCCAGGCCTTGACCCCTTCTCGACCCATCATCCCAACTGGCGCAGCATTCAAAGAACACGGCTGGAATCCAAGTGGGGATGAGATCCTTGATTTTATTGAGGCTGCCCGGAAATTAAATCTTCCCGCGGTGAATTTCTACAGCTGGGACTCTTGCCGTGCCAGATTGCCGGAAATTTGGAAAATTGCCCGGGATTTTGATTGGGATGCCCCACCATCGCCCCCTGATATAACCAAACAATATATTGATGCCCTCAATTCCGGTGATCCCGATCAGCTCGTCAAATTATATAATCCCAATGCAGTCCATATCACTGCCGCCCGTACAGTCCAGGGCATCAAATCTCTGCGCATCTGGTACCAGACCCTATTTTCAAGTCTTTTACCGAACGCCAAGTTCACCCTCACCAGCTATTCAGGTAGAAACAATTCTCGTCACCTCAGCTGGACTGCAACCTCAGATATGGGGGCTGTGCACAACGGTAATGATACCTTTGGCATCTACGAAGGCAAGATCACTTACCATTATTCATTTTTCACCATCAACCACGAAGTTGCTGCCTGAAACTACTTCTTACTCGCTTTCTTGCGAGTGCTTGTAGTGCGCACGACTTTCTTTCGTGTTGTTCTAGCTTTTGTGTTCGAGGGTGTGCTTTTCACCACCGGTCTGGGAAATTCCCGCGGTAGGATCAAACCTGTCACCCTGTCTCCAGGCTTCATCTCGATGATCTCCCGCCCGCGCGCGGTCCGGCCTTGTAGCGGGGCAGCATCCAAACGAATGAACTTTGTCGCCATTTTTGCGAAATCCAGAGTCACCCTCCGGGTGCCCTTCCCAGCAGTGACTCCAGCAACCTGCACGTCTTCCGGCAGCTTCCAGGCGATCACGCCTTGCCCATAACGGCCCTGGCGCGGAAACTGCTTTGTAGTCAAGCGTTTCCCAGTCCCATCCGTCGCCACCAGGAAGATCTCCCCGCGTTGGGGGATCAAAGTTGCCCCAACTAGGTAGTCATCTCCTTGCAGCTTGATCCCCATCACGCCGGCCGCGACCAAACCCATCGGTCTTACCTCCTCTTCAGTGAAGCGGATCGCCATTCCATTGGCGGTCACCAACAGCACCTCGTCCTTTCCACTCGTCAAGTGGTACCAGCCTAGTTCATCACCATCATTCACCCGCACCATCGTGAAAGATTGCGCTGTGGGACCCGGCAAATCGCTCAGTGGCGATTTCTTTACCATCCCCTGGTAAGTGACAGTTAATATGTACTGGTCTTCGACCCTCCCATCCTTCGCTGGCAGGGAGAATGCTGCCACCAATATTTGATTTTCCATCAGGGGTGATATTTTGTGGAATGGTATCCCCTCACTGGGTTTGCTGGCTTCTTGCAGGACATGCATGGGGATCGCCGCTGCCTCGCCATTTTCAGCCACCAGGTAGAGCGTATCGCGGGTCTGCGCTTTGACCAATATTTGCGCGATATCGCGGCCGCTCAACCTGGGCAGCTTATCCTCCGTCGTTCGCGATATCAATCCCTTGGGAGAGATCATCACCCATACAGACTCTTCCGGCACCAGGTCGCTCGCCGTTAGCATGGACGTTTTGGTCTTTCCCTCGTCCAACTGGATCACCTGCGTCCGGCGTTGATCGCCGAATGTCTCTTTGATCGCGCTCAATTCTTCGGATACTACTCGCCGCATCTTGAGTGGTGAACGCAGCAGTGCTTCCAGGCTCTTGATTTCTGCTTGGACTTGCCGGTATTCCTGGTCGATCTTCTTTCTCTCCAGTGCCGCTAGACGTCTCAGCGGCATATCCAGGATCGCATTCGCCTGGACCTCAGACAACCTGTACTTCCTCATCAGGCGTTTGCGGGCTGTTTCCGCGTCGGGTGCTTTACGAATCATGGCGATCACCTCATCCAAATTATTGAGCGCGATTTGCAAGCCTGCCAGGATATGCTCTCTCTGGCGAGCTTTATTTAGATCGTATTCACTCCGCCGCTTGACGATCGTCAGGCGGTGTTCCAGATAGACCCGCAACGCTTGTTTCAAACTCAGCATACGCGGTTCACCGTCCACCAGCGCCAGCAGGATAAAGCTGAACGTATGCCGCATTTGTGTGCTCTTGTAAAGGTCTTTCAGGATCGCTTCCGGATCAGCCGCTTTGGTTAGCTCGATAACTATACGCATACCTTGTCGGTCCGATTCGTCCCTCAAATCGGCGATCCCCTCCAGTTTACCATCGCGCACCAGGTTGGCAATCCGTTCGATCAGCGTTGATTTGTTCGTCATATAAGGCAGTTCGGTGACGATGATCCGGTTTCTCCCCCGGCTCATCTCTTCCAGGTGGGCGCGCGCCTGCACGGTCACTTTACCGCGCCCGCTGCCGTATGCGCCGATCAGCGAATCCCCTCCCGCGTCTTGTATGATCATGCCCCCGGTGGGAAAATCAGGCCCCTTGATGAAGGCCATCAGATCCTCAACCGAGATATTGTCCAACTTGCTCCAATTTTGCAGCATGTAGTTCAGCGCATCGACGACTTCGCCCAGGTTGTGCGGCGGGATGCTGGTCGCCATACCAACGGCGATACCCGTCGCGCCGTTGACCAGCATGTTTGGAAAAGCTGCCGGGAGTACATCCGGTTCAGTGAGCGTCCCGTCGAAGTTTTCCACGAAATCGACTGTGTCCTTGTTGATATCACCCAGCATGTGCGTTGACAGCTGCGTCAGGCGTGCCTCGGTATAGCGCATTGCCGCCGGCGAATCACCATCCATGCTGCCGAAATTACCCTGCCCATCCACCAGCAAAGCTCGCATCGAGAAATCTTGCGCCATGCGCGCCATCGCCTCGTAAACCGCCATGTCGCCATGTGGGTGATACTTCCCTAAAACCTCCCCCACGATGCGAGCTGACTTCTTGTGCGTTGAATTTGGGTTGATATTCATGTCGTGCATCGCATAGAGAATGCGGCGATGGACCGGTTTCAATCCGTCGCGAGCATCCGGTAAGGCGCGCGATACGATCACGCTCATCGCGTAATCCAGGTATGCTTGCTGCATCTCGTTATCGATATCGATTTTGTGGACCAGGCCGATTTCCATGTTCAACTCCTGCGCGTCGGATATTAAAAGCGATTGAAAGCAGACCGCTTGTTTATGTTTAGAATATTTGTGCTGATTCCTATCTTAAGGGTAAATCGGTAAATCGTCAACCGAAAACGAAAAATTTAATCTCAATAATATATTTCGCAAACATAAAACATCCTACGGGCACAAATGTCATTTCGAGCGAAGCGAGAAATCCCCTATGTGATCGAAATAAATCTCAAGTTCGAGCCGATTTCTCATCTTTGAACTTGGAAATATGCATTCAGCCCAAACTGGGAAGTTGAATAATTAAAGAACACCTGTGACTCGAACTTAAGAAATTAGATTTCCTTCAGCCGCCCTCCTCCTCTTATACCACCTCCTAAGACCGACCAATATCCCCCCAATTAATAGCAAGAAGCTGCCAGTCACGAAAAACCATTTCAGTGATGTAAAGACCGTCGCCAGCGAATCCACCACCGGCGTTCGCTCCGGAAAGCGATACATCACCAACGAAGTGGACAGGTTCTCCAGGAGGTCGAAGACCATCGCCAAAATCGGTGCCAGGTTCGCCCTTCGCCACCAGCTCTCAGGTGGGAAAGTTCTCGAATAAATCCAGCTGATCGTGGTCACCAGGAAAAAAGTGTACACCAATGGCCAGGCAATATCGAAAGTGAACCGCGCCCGGATGTACGCCTCCCGCCCCGCTTCGCCGTACTCTTCCGCCATTTTCTGAATTAATTCCGCCTTCGGAGCGCGAAGGAGCATTAGGGACAACGTCATTCGACGGGAATTGAGCACGCGTTCGGAATGTGTCTCAATCGCCAGACCATCCTCGGCCGGATAAGAGCAGGCCGGCACAAGTCCCGGCCTGTGCCCGGATTTGATCTCGACCACGCAGATCCGGCAGGCGCCGGCCGGCGGAACCGCCGGATGATGGCAAAGCGTCGGAATATGGATTCCGGCCTGCTGCGCTGCCTCCAATATGGTCATGCCTTCATCGGCGGTGACTTCGCTTCCATCGATTTTCAGCGAGATTTTTGATTTCGGTTCCATCGGATTTCCTCATTGCATGCTTGGTTTTTCGGATAATCTCATTTGGCCTGCGCCCTTTTTTTGCGGGAGC
>Ga0209742_10000228_pt1 | contig 31585 bp, 27 predicted proteins | sample DeeMarSeWOR38_10_FD_187462 | JGI IMG/M metagenome (GOLD analysis project Ga0209742, IMG submission 187462) | Marine sediment microbial communities from White Oak River estuary, North Carolina - WOR-3-8_10 (SPAdes) (version 2) | ecosystem: Environmental > Aquatic > Marine > Intertidal zone >...
TTGGTGGCAAAGAGGTACATCTGGATCTGGTTGACGCCATGGTGGCTGCGGCAAATCCCAGTGTGTCTGACGAGGATACCCTGGTAATGGAGCGTTCCGCGTGTCCTACCTGTGGTTCCTGTTCCGGCATGTTTACCGCCAATTCCATGAATTGTTTAACAGAAGCATTGGGATTGTCATTGCCGGGCAATGGCAGCCTGTTGGCAACCCATGCTGATCGCAAAGAGTTATTCCTCGAGGCAGGTCGACGTATAGTAGATCTGGCGAAACGATACTACGAGCAGGATGATGCCTCGGTACTGCCGCGCAACATTGCCAGTTTTTCCGCATTTGAAAATGCCATGAGCCTGGATATTGCCATGGGTGGCTCAACCAATACGATTTTGCATTTGCTGGCTGCCGCTCAGGAAGGCGAAGTCGATTTCAGTATGGATGATATTGACCGCTTATCCCGCAAGATTCCCAATTTATGCAAGGTCGCCCCCAGTACCCAGCAGTATCATATGGAAGACGTGCATCGCGCCGGCGGTGTAATGGGTATTCTTGGTCAATTGAACAATGCCGGCTTGTTAAATACGAATGTATCCACTGTCCACAGTAAAACCCTCAGCGAAGCCTTGGCTAAGTGGGATATCTGCGAAACCACTGATGATGATGTGCATACTTTCTTTAGGGCAGGGCCGGGTAACGTGCCGACTCAGCAGGCATTTAGCCAGGAAAAGCGTTGGGAAACCTTGGATGTAGATCGGGCCAAAGGTTGCATTCGGGATGTTGATCATGCGTATAGCCGCGATGGTGGCCTGGCCGTGCTGTACGGTAATATTGCGGAAGACGGCTGTGTGGTAAAAACAGCCGGTGTCGACGAGAGTATCCTGAAATTTTCCGGTCCGGCGCGGATTTTTGAAAGCCAGGACAGCGCAGTGGAAGCTATTCTGGGCGATAAAATTAGTTCGGGCGATGTGGTGGTGATTCGCTACGAAGGGCCACGCGGCGGGCCGGGAATGCAGGAAATGTTATATCCAACCAGCTATTTAAAATCCAAAGGCCTGGGTAAAGCCTGCGCACTCATTACTGACGGTCGTTTTTCCGGTGGCACATCCGGATTGTCCATCGGTCATGCATCACCCGAGGCAGCAGAGGGCGGAGCAATAGGTTTGATCGAAGAAGGCGACCTGATCGAAATCGATATCCCTAACCGTAAAATAAATGTGGTTTTAGATGATGAAGTTTTGACGCAGAGGCGTGAGGCCATGACGGCAAAAGGTGCGCAGGCCTGGCAACCGGTGAATCGGCAACGAGTAGTGAGCAATGCGTTAAAAGCCTATGCGGCAATGACAACATCGGCAGCACGCGGCGCCGTACGCGATGTCAATCAGTTAAAATAAGTGTCTTGCCAGCTATTTACTGACTGAATCAAGGGCGTCAGGGCTGGCGTAGCACTAAAGTATCAGTGCCCGAAGCCCAACCGGAATTTTTTGGTTTGCGGCCGCGGGACAGCATGGCGCCAATGAGGATACCTATAAAAATTACACCTGCGCCGGTGATAAACCACAGCTTGTTGTTGCCGTTACGCAGTTCCTTGAGTTCCTGCATCAATACATCGTGTTGTGCTTCAAGGCTGGCATTGTTTCTATTTAAAGTCTGGTTTTCCTGAAAAATTTCTTCTGATTCGCCAGCGACCTTGCGCAAATGTAGCGCATCGTCCGTCAGCTTTTTATTCTCAATTTCCAGTTTTTCGTATTGGGCGGCAATTTTTGCAAGTTCATTGCGTTCCTTGCTGATTTCCTTAAATTGTTGTTTCAATTCCTTGTGTTCGGTTTCGAGCTTGGCGAGCTTTACCTGGATGGGGGGTAAAAGCAGGCGTGCCGCTGGTTCATCCATCAAATAGCGCTTCAATACCCAGCCTACGGTGCCATCGTCTGTTTTAACCCGGGCATGAGTTTTATCCGAGTCCAGAATCCGCACTTTAGTACCGCTCTCTAAAGAACGAATAATTCGATGCTCATTCGTTTTGCCGCTGCGCAGTGTAATGGCAAGGTTATCGGTCACGTATTGCGTGGAATTGCCGTTGCGTGCGCCTGAACCGGTCTGGGCAAAACTGCTGACCGGCATCAGGATCAGGCAACCAACAAGTATTAATTCTATGAAATATAAAAATAAATTCTTATTGCGCATGGTTGTGTCCAGGCTCAACTTAACAGTTATCAATGGAATCCCCCGAAGTAACGATGCCTGAATGCAGCAAATCAGGTGCCAATTCGAAAGGATTTGTTGAATAATAAATAGTCTAATGTCCTTTTTCTGAGAATTTAGTAAAATAACGCCTTAACGCCGCCCTCTGTCGTGTAAAATTGACGTATGCGGTGCACTGAGATACAGTCACTGACTAAATTGGCGGTCGCTGCGTGGGAGGAGAGGGAATTAACAGCAGCGCATCGTTTATAAGAAAACCGGTTTATTCGGTTCATTAGTTCAAATAAATTCCAAACTAAAGGGTGAAGTCATGAGAAAAAGAATCACTTCTTTCGGAGCGATCTTGGGGATAATTTTAATGTCGCAATCGGCGCAAGCCGATCAGGTGATTGCAGGGGGGATGGACATCTCTGAGGGGGATCCTGAAGCAGGGAAAACCAAATCTGAGCTTTGCCATGGTTGTCACGGTGTCGATGGCATAAGTATTGATCCCACCACTTTCCCCAATCTGGCCGGGCAATATGCTGGCTATATTTTCAAACAAGTACAGGATTTTCAGCTGGGTAATCGCCAGGATGACACTATGTCCGCCATGGCTGCCATGGTAACCAGCAAGGAAGATCTAAGAGATATTGCGGTTTATTTTCAATCACAAAAGAAGATGAAAGGTAAACCCACCAACACTGCATTAGCTAAAGATGGCGCAAAAATTTTCAAGGATGGCAATCCAAAAAGCGGGGTTTATGGTTGCGTAAACTGCCATGGCGAAAACGGCAAGGGCAAAGGCCCCAACAATTCCCTGTTTCCGGTGATTGGCGGTCAAACCAAGGCTTACCTGGTAAAACAGTTGAATGACCTCAAGAGCGGCAAGCGCACCAATGACCCTGCGGGTATGATGGCCGATATCGCGAAGAAACTCAGTGATAAAGAAATTCAGGCCGTAGCGGAATATTTGTCCGGTCTGTAAATCTTTCGAACTATAAAAAAATGCGCCTTCGGGGCGCATTTTTTTTGCCAGGGATTTTTCAGGTCAGCTTTTGGTAAATGCCACCACGTGCTGAATATCCATACGAATATTGACTTTGTCTCCCAGCATAAAATCTTCATGACTGGGAAATAATGAGAGAATTTTGGTACCCGTGTCTAACTGCAAGGTGTACATAATCTCTGCGCCTTTAAACGCTTTTTCCGTAACTTTTCCCTGCAGCGGTCCTTCCGGGTCATATACCACGTCATCCGGGCGCAATAAAATTTCCACCTTGGACTCTTCCGGCCAATTATAGGCACGGTCGGCATTCACAATTCCAAACTCGGTGCGAATCTGGTTTGGTGTAACCATGACGCCATCGATAAAGACACCCTGGCCAATAAAATCCGCGACAAAGCGATCCGCGGGTTCGTGATAAAGATTAAATGGTGTATCCCATTGTAGAATGTGCCCGTCTTTCATGACGCCGACGCTATCGCCAAGTGCAAAGGCTTCATCCTGATCGTGGGTTACCATAATGCCGGTTATGCCGCGATTTTTTAAAATATTGCGGACTTCGCTGCTCAAGCGTTTCCGCATTTCCACGTCAAGATTGGAAAAGGGTTCATCCAGCAGGATTGCCTTGGGGTGGGGTGCCAATGCTCTGGCCAGTGCAATACGTTGTTGTTGGCCGCCCGAGAGCTCATGCGGATAACGCTCCCCGTATTCGTTCATACCTACTACCGATAACATTTCACGGGCAGTTGCTTGTTGTTCCGTTTTGCCAAGTTTACGCAGTCCAAAGGAAATGTTCTCCAGGACCGTCATATGGGGGAACAGAGCGTAGTCCTGAAATACCATACCAAGCTGGCGTTTTTCCGGGACCAGGGTAAAACCGGGGCGCGATACCTCCTGGTCGTTTATATGGATAGTGCCATGATGCACCGGTTCAAATCCGGCTATGGCGCGCAGTACGGTGGTTTTGCCGCAGCCGCTGGGACCGAGCAGGCAGACCAGGCTGCCCTGGTTAACATGTAAGGAAAGGTCTTTTACGATCGTTTGCTGGCGATATTTGCACTCAATATTTTTAACTTCGATAAGTGCGTTCATTGTTATAAAAATTTAACGGTTAAATTGCGGCTGGTAGTCAAAGGCGCTATCGCGAACAAAGTAAAAATTCCAGCAATGCCTTTTGTGAATGCAGACGGTTTTCAGCTTCATCCCAGACAACACTTTGCTCACTATCAATAATGTCGGCGGCAACTTCTTCACCACGGTGTGCCGGGAGGCAATGCATAAACAGCGCATTCTCGTGGGCGGCTCCCATGATTTGCCGATTAACCTGGTAGTTTTTAAACGCTGCTTCCCGTTGTTTCTGTTGTTGTTCCTGGCCCATGCTTGACCATACGTCAGTAACCACCAAGTCGGCGTTTTTCGCGGCATCCAGGGGGTTATCGTACAAGGTGACAATATCAGGTTGTGCCTGCGATAAGACCTCTGTCAATGGTTCGTAACCCCTGGGACTGGCGATGTGCAGGTTAAATTGTAATTGCTGTGCGGCATGGATGTAGGAGTGACACATATTATTACCATCACCAATCCAGGCCACGGTTTTACCCTGGATGTCACCACGGTGTTCAACGAATGTCTGTATATCCGCCAGTAGTTGACATGGATGATGTAAATCAGTCAAGGCATTGATTACAGGGACTAATGAATAAGAAGCAAATCTTTCCAGCTTTTCATGTTCGAACGTTCGGATCATGATGACGTCGACCATGCGCGAGAGTACGCGCGCTGTATCTTCGATCGGTTCGCCGCGACCCAATTGCGTATCACGCGGGGATAGAAATATTGCCTGCCCCCCGAACTGCGCCATGCCCGCTTCGAAAGAAACGCGGGTACGGGTAGATGATTTTTCGAAAATCATACCCAGCACCTTGCTCTTGAGCGGCTGATAGATTTCACCGGCGCGCTGCTTGGCTTTTAATTCGATGGCGCGATAAATCAGTTTCTGCAAATCGTCGCTGCTTAAATCAAACAACGTAAGAAAATGGCGAATTCCCATAGCGGTTACTCGTAATTGATTTATTTTGGTTTAAATTCGGATACAAGACTGCTGACTTTATCAACGATCAAGTCAGCTTCATCATCACTCAGTATCAATGGCGGTAGCAAACGGATGCGGTTTTCATTGGCGACGTTAATGACAATACCCATGTCCAATGCTTGTTGCGCCAATGCCTTGCAGGGGGCGTTCAATTCGACAGCAATCAATAATCCCTTACCCCGGATGTCTTTCACATGGGGATTCATCGCCAAGTTTTGCCGCAAACCTTCAAGGATACGTTTACCCAGCACGTTGGCACGTTCCACCAGTCCATTTTGCTCGATGGTTTCGATCACTGCCAGTGCGGTTCGGCAGGCCAGTGGATTGCCTCCAAAAGTGGTTCCATGGTTACCGGGCTGAAAAGTTTGTGCAGCTTCACCTTTTGCCAGGCAGGCGCCAATGGGGACACCATTGCCCAGTGCCTTGGCGAGTGTCATGATATCCGGTGTTATACCGTGGTGTTGAAAGGCAAACCAGCGACCTGAACGGCCCATGCCAGTCTGGATTTCATCAAGAATCATTAACCAGCCCTGTTTATCGCAAATTTCCCGAATGGCCGGCAGATAACTATCGTCAGGTATATTGATACCACTTTCACCCTGTAAAGGTTCAACCATTACCGCCACAACATTTTTGTCATGTTTGGCAATGTTACGCAAAGCATCGATGTCGTTGTAAGGCGCCCGGGAAAATCCGGCCACCAGCGGTTCAAAACCTGCCTGTACTTTACGGTTGCCCGTCGCAGTAAGTGTTGCCAGGGTACGGCCATGAAAACTGTTTTCGGTAACAATGATAGTGGGCTGCTTGATACCTTTATGGTGCCCATACAGGCGCGCGATTTTAATGGCCGCTTCATTGGCTTCGGCGCCGGAATTGGAAAAGAAAACATTATCCATTCCCGCCAGTGCCGTTAATTTTTCCGCCAACTGTTTTTGCAGTTCAATTTCGAACAGATTGGAGGTGTGCAACAAGCGCTTTGCCTGCCCGCAAATGGCTTCGCTGATAGCCGGATGGGCATGGCCCAGGCCGGTCACGGCAATACCGCATAATGCGTCCAGATACTTGTTGTCTTTGTTGTCCCATAGCCAGCAACCGTTACCGTGGGTAAAGGTAACAGGCAATGGCGCATAGGTTTTCATCAGCTTGTTGGTTGTCATGGATTCGGTTGTGTCTTAAAAGCAAAACGGCAGTCTCGTCTGAGACTGCCGAAACTGATAGTGTAAGCCAGTATATTATCGGTAAAAACCACAATGGGCAAATTATGCCTGGCCGTTCTTCCGCAGGTTTCCGCCGCCATAAATGCAAACCCGGCGTGGGGCCGGGTTTGTCGTAGCTGGCATGGAATCAGGTTTTAAAAAACGCCGTGAGAATGGCTGGCCATAAAGAAGAGCATCGGAATAGATAGCATGGTATTGGTCCGTGACGCCAGCAGTGCGGTACGTTTGGCTTTGGCAATTTCGTCGGCGCTTGCCTGCACAATACCCAGTACTTTTTTCTGATTCGGCCAGATTAATACCCAGACGTTGAACAGCATGATAGTGCCCAGCCAGGCACCCATACCGATATTTTCAAAACCTTCCTGAAACGTGAAGGCCGCAACGAAATTCTTGTTTAACAAGCCAGCACCCGCAACCCAGGTGACGACTGCTGCCCAGCGAAACCAGAGCAAGGCGCGCGGCGCAACATATTTACCGATGGCGGCAGGGCCAGGGCCGTCTTTATCCGCCGTGGCAGCGGCCATTGCCGGGACCTGAATAAAATTAAAGTAATAGAGTAATCCAATCCAGGTGATACCTGCGAGGAAATGTATCCAACGTTCAAAAAATAGTAGCTCCGCCATGATCAATACCTTCTGGTTGGTGTTGTTAGGTAAAATCCGTTAATTAAGAGCACGTAATATTGATAGATCTTTTATGCTTAATCAGTGGGTTCGTTAAACTTAAAGTGCGTTGGTGACGAACGCTAACACCAGCGTCAGAACAAACCCGGAGATAATAGTGCCAAGAATTGAATCAAGTGGGTTCATAGCTTGGGTTCCTTATGTCAATTGTCACTATGCTTGCGCATGTGACCGAGATTAAGTGCTGGTTGAATTGCGATCAAAATAGTTGACTGTTTAAGTCGGAGAAATCGTAGAGCAATGATCTGCATAATGCAATATGATAGTAAGGATATTTTCAGGTTTACAGGCTCGTTATGCAGAATCCATCGATGTCGCCAATCGCGTTAAGTATCTTCGCCAGCCGCGTAGAGGCGGTTTGCGATGAAATGGGCGCCGTGCTTCAACGCAGCGCATTTTCCCCGAATATAAAGGACCGGCTGGATTTCTCCTGCGCCATATTTGATGCCCAGGGTGACCTGTTTGCCCAAGCGGCTCATATTCCCGTGCACATGGGCAGTATGGCCTATGCGATGCGCGACATTGTCAGTCAACAGGATTGGCAGAAGGGGGATATGGTTATCCTTAACGATCCGTTTATGGGCGGTACGCATTTGCCGGATGTTACGGTGATTGCACCGTTATTTGTCGATGACCAGCTGATCGCGTTTGTTGTTAACCGCGCCCACCATGCCGACATTGGTTCAGAGACGCCGGGTTCTATGCCTATTTCTCGGTCCCTGGATGAAGAAGGCATTATTATTCCACCGACCTTTCTGATGCGCGATGCAAAAATTATATCCGACGTGATGGATCATCTGGTGGGCAAAACCAGCACGCCGGCGCAAAGCTATGGTGATTTTGCCGCGCAGCTTAGTGCCAACAGAACAGGCTTGTTGCGCCTGGAAACACTTGTCGATGAAATGGGAGTCGCTGCTTTCAACACAGCTATTATCGAACTTAACGCCTACGCGGAACGATTGGCGGTGAGTGCGTTAACACAAATTCCAGCAGGTGTTTATGCGTTTGAAGACGTCATGGATAATGACGGTCTGGGTAACGAAGATATCCAGATTAAAGTAAGGATTAGTGTTCAGAGTTCGCAGGTCACAGTGGACTTCACAGGCAGCGCGCCACAGACCGCCGGCAACATCAACTGTCCATTATCCGTCGCGGCGGCAGCGGTTTATTATGTGTTTTCCTGTCTTATGCCGGTGTATGCGCCCACCTGTCAGGGCCGCTTTCGTAATATTAAAATCATCGCGCCATTGGGGAGCTTGATCAATGCGCAGTGGCCGGCGGCCGTAGCAGCAGGTAATGTGGAGACCAGTATGCGCGTCGTTGATGTAGTGATGGGCGCATTGGCGCAAGCCATACCAGAGCAAATTCCGGCAGCCAGTCATGGCAGTATGAATAATGTCGCGATGGGAGCGCGTAATTCTGTCGCGGGCGTCAGCACGCAATGGGATTACTATGAAACCATCGGCGGCGGGATGGGAGGTGGTCCGTTGGCGCGAGGCATCGATGCAGTACAAACTCATATGACGAACACGCGTAATACACCTATTGAAGTATTGGAAAGTCTGTATCCCTTGCGTATACCACGTTATGCACTGCGTGGCGGTTCGGGTGGACACGGCAAACATTGCGGCGGCGAGGGTATTATCCGGGAATTTGAGTTTCTGGAGCCTGCAACAGTTACTTTGCTTACAGAACGTAGAAGGCATCAGCCGTGGGGATTGCAGGGTGGCGCAGCGGGTAAAGCAGGTGCTAATCAACTCAATGAAAAACCTTTAGATGCCAAACAAAGTTTTTCCGCAAAGCCAGGTGATCACCTGATTATCGAAACAGCCGGCGGTGGAGGTTGGGGATCAAGATAGCATATGTTAATGGATGAATTAATACTGAGGAATTATTAACGCTATGTGTGGTATTTGTGGGGAGTTGCGATTCGATAAACAGCCGGCCCGACTTGAGACCGTGCAGCGCATGATGGACAAGTTGACGCGGCGTGGCCCGGATAGCGCGGGTCACTTTCGTGATGGTGTGCTAGCTCTTGGGCATCGTCGGCTTTCCATTATTGATTTGTCTGAACGTGCCAATCAGCCAATGAGAGATGACAAGCTGGGGTTGAGTATTGTTTTTAACGGCACGATTTACAACTATCCCCAGCTACGCGATGAGTTGCTTAGTAAAGGTTATTCGTTCTTCTCGAGCGGTGATACCGAAGTCATTATCAAGGCATATGCCGAATGGGGAGAAGCTTGCGTTGAACGCTTGCATGGCATGTTTGCTTTTGCTATCTGGGATAGTAAAAACCAGGTGTTATTTCTGGCGCGCGACCGCCTCGGAATCAAGCCACTTTATTACAGTCAAACTTCAGGACAGTTTCGCTTTGCTTCCAATACCCAGGCATTGTCAGCAGCCGGCGGCGTTGATACTTCCATTGACCCGGTTGCGTTGCATCATCAATTTACCCTGCATGCGGTGATACCAGCGCCGCGCACCATTTTGAATGGCATTCGTAAATTGCCGCCGGGTTACATCATGACAGTGCGACCAGACGGGTCATCCAGTAGCAGGCCCTACTGGGAATTGCGTTCCTGCCGACCCACGCAAGCGAAAACCGAACAGGAGTGGATTGACGCCATTCATGAAAAGCTCAAACAGGCCGTGGAAAAAAGAAAAGTTATCGCCGATGTACCGGTGGGTGTGTTGCTGTCCGGTGGTCTGGATTCCAGTTTACTGGTGGGATTGCTGGCGGAAGCCGGTGTCAGTGACCTGCGTACTTTTTCCATTGGTTTTGAAGATATCGGTGAAGAAAAGGGTAGCGAGTTTGAATACTCGGATCAGGTGGTCGAACGATTCAATACCCAGCATCACAAGATACATATTCCCAACGCCGATGTGCTGAAGCGACTGCCGGAAGCGGTGCAGAACATGGCAGAACCCATGTTTGGCCAGGATGCGGTGGCGTTTTATTTGTTGTCCGAACAGGTGTCGAAACAGATCAAGGTGGTGCAAAGCGGCCAGGGTGCGGACGAAGTGTTTGGCGGCTACTTCTGGTATCCACTAATGAATCAGGCGAGCGGTGCTGACCTGGAGCGTTTCGCGCAACACTATTTCGATCGTGATCACGATGAGTTCCTGGAGATGGTAACTGACCGCTATCAGGGTGAGGATTACACCGGTCGATATGTTGCACAGCGCTTTGCGAGCATCCAGGGTGATGAGTTCATGGATCGCGTGTTCAATCTGGATGTGACCACCCTGATAGTGGACGATCCAGTCAAACGCGTCGATAACATGACCATGGCCTGGGGTCTCGAAGCCAGGGTCCCGTTCCTCGACCATGAACTGGTGGAACTGGCGGCGCAAATGCCGCCGCAGTTGAAACTGAAGGACAACGGCAAGTACGTATTAAAGGCGATCGCCCGCGGCCTGTTGCCCGATGCCGTCATTGACCGGCCCAAGGGCTATTTTCCCATGCCGGCGCTGAAGTACGTGCGTGGCGAGTTTTACGAGTTTATGCGGGAGATCCTCAATTCCGAGACTTGCCGCCAGCGCGGTTTATACGACCGGGTCTATGTCGAAAAACTGTTAGCGGCCCCTGAAGAACACTTTACCCGTATCCAGGGCAGCAAGCTCTGGCACCTATCCCTCCTGGAGTATTGGTTACAGCTCAATTTACCCTAATCTTAGCTATATCTGACTTGTTTAGTCAGTTATTTCTGGTAGACTACTCTCTATCCAACGTTAAATGAAAGGTTATTGTCGGGATAATCAAAATCGAGAAGAGGTCATCAAGCAATGGACGTTTTGGAACGAATTCATCAACAAGTCACTGAAAATCCAGTGGTACTGTACATGAAAGGCACCCCCAGCATTCCCCAGTGTGGATTTTCCAGTCGCGCGGCGGAAGCGCTGAAAGCCTGTGGTCAGGAGTTCACCTATGTGAACGTGCTGGCTGATCCGGAAATTTTTGAAAACCTGCCCCGTTACGCCGACTGGCCAACATTTCCCCAGCTATACATTAATGGTGAGCTGGTTGGCGGTTGCGATATTACCCTGGAGTTATACCAGCGCGGAGAGTTGAAACAAATGGTTTCAGACGCTGTCACCAAAGCCAGCGCCTAACTCAGTAACGGTTATCGAAAAGTTTTAACAACCCTCCCTCAGCTAAGGTTGTAAGGCTGTCCCTACGGACAGCCTTTTTTTTGCTGGTATTTATTCCTGAGGCGGAGGGAAGGCGTCGCCCCACATATTCACGATCTTGCAAAACAGTTCCGCAGTTTTTTCCGCATCATATTTCGCGGAATGGGCATAGTCATTGTTCCATTCAATGCCGGCGGCTCGCATGGCGCGCGCCAATACGGTTTGCCCATATGCCAGGGCAGACAACGTGACGGTATCAAAGGTGCTGAAATGATGAAAGGGATTCCGCTTGATGCCGGTTCGATCCACTGCAGCTTTCACAAAAGACAAATCAAATGCTGGATTGTGGCCCACCAGTATGGCGCGAGTGCAGGCCTGTTCTTTTACTGCTTTACGAACCGGCTCGAAGATAGTTTTTAATGCATCAAACTCAGACACCGCAAAGCGGAAGGGATGATGGGGATCGATACCGGTAAACGCCAGCGACGACTCATCAAGATTTGCACCGGGAAAAGGTTGCACATGGGAAGAGTGCGTTTCGCTAACCTTCAGTTGCCCTTCATCGTCAAAAGTAAGGGTAACGGCAGCAATTTCCAGCAACGCATCTGTTTTGGCATTAAATCCGGCGGTTTCCACGTCAACTACGACGGGCAAGAAACCGCGAAACCGGTTTGACATGAGTTTAGCTGTGGCTTTCACATTATTTGTCATTAAGAAATACAGCTGTTTGTTTAACTGGTTGGCACCAATTTCCAGGGCAAAGTTTCAGCGGCGAAAAGAGGGATCAGTCGCTCCTTGCCTGTGTCATAATGGTTGGGCACTTGCCATGTTTCCCGGGTCAGGGTGATTTTTTTACTGTTGCGTGGCAGGCCATAAAAATCCGCACCGAAATGACTGGCAAATCCTTCCAGCTTGTCCAGTTTGCCTGCCTCTTCAAACGCCATGGTATAAAATTCCATTGCGGCGTGCGCAGTGTAAATACCGGCACAACCACAGGCGCTTTCCTTGGCAGCCTGAGCGTGAGGCGCGCTGTCAGTTCCGAGAAAAAATTTCGCATTCCCACTGGTGGCTGCTTCCAGCAATGCCTGCTGATGGCTCTGACGCTTCAACACCGGTAAACAATAATAGTGCGGTCTGATGCCACCCACCAACATATGGTTGCGATTAAATAACAGGTGGTGCGGCGTAATAGTAGCGGCTATGTTGTCGTCGCTGGATAACACGTATTGCACCGCGTCCTGCGTGGTAATATGTTCAAACACGATACGCAGCTGGGGAATTTTTTTGCGCACCGGTTCCAGTATGCGATCAATGAAGATTTTTTCACGGTCGAAGATGTCAATTGTATTATCGACAACCTCACCATGCACCAGTAACAGCATATCCTGTTCAGCCATCACGGCGAGAGTATCGTATACTTTGCTGATATCCGTGACGCCACTATCAGAGTTGGTGGTCGCCCCGGCGGGATAATATTTAACAGCATGAATGAAGCCGCTTTGTTTTGCCTTGACGATTTCTGCCGGTGAAGTATTGTCGGTTAAGTACAATGTCATCAGGGGTTCAAATTCGGAATCCTTGCTCAGCGCTGCAAGAACGCGTTCCCGATAACCCAGTGCTGCATCGGTAGTAGTTACCGGGGGTTTCAGATTGGGCATGATGATGGCGCGGGCGAATTGCCGTGCAGTATGCGGTAGCACAGTACGTAGCATAATGTCATCGCGCACATGCAAGTGCCAATCGTCAGGTTGTGTAATGGTGAGTGACTGCATGGATTTTGGTGTATTCTCTCAGTGGGCGTTATTATGCCATGAAAGCTGCATCGAGCGGTGAAAAATCCTGCTGCTATCATTAAGTAGACTATTAGTTACCTGTATATTCATGAGAATCCCACGAATTTATCAAGCCATACTGCTGCGGGAAGGCGAGATTATCAATCTGGACAGCCAGGCAGCCGCCCATGTCGCGCGCGCGTTGCGGATGAAAAGTGATGACCAAATTATCGTATTTAACGGAGAGGGTGATGAATATCTGGGTGTGATCGAAGCAGTCGATAAGCGCTCGGTGACGGTCCGATTAGGCGCCCAACAACAGCCTGCCACTGAATCGCCTCTGCATATCACGCTGGTGCAGGGTGTTTCACGTGGTGAGCGCATGGACTACACCTTACAGAAATCCGTGGAATTAGGCGTAAGCGAAATTTGTCCAGTGACGACACAGCATATTTCGGTACACATGGACGCCGTGCGAGCGCAAAAGAAACAGAGCCATTGGCAAGGTATTGTCAACAGCGCGTGTGAGCAAAGTGGGCGTGGCGTCGTTCCCACCGTGCATGCTTTGCAATCATTGCAGGCTTGCGTGGAAGGGCTGGCTCCGAACGAAGCACCGTTGCGGATCGTGCTGGATCACGGATCTGCACGTACATTCAGTAGCATTGACGCGGGTAATGCAGGCCGCATTGTATTTGTTGCGGGTCCGGAAGGGGGATTGTCAGACGAAGAAAGGCAGTGGTTAATTGCGAAAGGTTTCACTGCTATTGCCATGGGCCCACGAATACTGCGCACCGAAACTGCTGCCATCGCTGCCATTGCCATCATGCAGGCGCGCTGGGGTGATTTTAAATGATGGGTCATTGTTGTAGCCGGGCATACTTAATATGAATGCGCTGCGTACCCTGAGAAAACTGTCGTTCCTGTCGCCCAAACGCCGGCTGGAATGGTATCCGCCATTCTTCTTTATGCGAATCAAGGTCATCGAATTCCAGGATGACTGGCGTCTGATTCGGATCAGGCTGCCATTGAATGGTTTTTCTAAAAATATGGGTGATGCCATGTTTGGGGGCTATCAGGCATCGCTGGCGGATCCGATCGCAGCGTTAGCATGTGTAAAACGGTTTCCTGGATATTCAGTGTGGACTCGTGCCATGCATATTGATTTTATCCGTGAAGGCAACAGCGATCTTGAATTGCGCTTTGAGTTTGACGACAATCTTTTTCAAGAAATAAAGCGAGAGTTGGAGCAAAAAGGGCGCAGTACACCCACGTTTCACTATTCCTTTTATCGCAGTGACGGAGAAATTTGTAGTAACGTGACGAATAAAGTCGCTATACGTCCACCGAATTATAAAAGCAAAAAGTAACAAACTATCAGATTGATGTATCATTATGAATATAAATTACCAGACCATATTAACAGTGCTGGGCCGCGAGATCAGGGAAGTTGCCAGAGAAGAGCTATTACCACGGTTTGCGTCGCAGCGATTTGACCAACAAACCAAGCGTGATGGCAGTGTGGTCACAGAAGCCGATGGTGCGGTACAGGAACGTATTGCGACATTTTTGCAGGCGCAGTGGCCTGAGATTGCTTTTCTTGGCGAAGAAATGGCAGCGCATGAACAGCAGCGCATGATGCAAAATAATGCAGTGTGGTGCCTCGATCCGCTGGATGGAACCAGTAATTTTGCGACCGGTATTCCTTTCTTCGGGATTTCTCTGGCCTTGATTGAAAATCAACAGCAAAAGCTCGGTCTCATCTATGATCCGATACGGGATGAATGTTATACCGCGCTGAAAGGCGAAGGCTGCTGGTTAAATGGCGTGGCTTTATCGGCTACAGAAATGCATGCCAACCTGACCGAACTGAAACAAATGATAGCCGTAGTTGACCTGAAGCGGTTACGCGGACCGGTATTAACCTCTTTAGTAACAGAGCATCCGTTTCGCTCGCAACGCAACTTTGGCTCCTGTGCCCTGGAGTGGTGCTGGCTGGCCGCCGGGCGTTTTCAGCTTTATATCCATGGCGGTCAGAAATTGTGGGACTACGCGGCAGGCACACTTATTTTACAAGAGGCCGGGGGTATGAGTACTTCACTAACCGGTGAAGCAGTTTTTACCTCATCACTGGAACCGCGCCCGGTTGTGGCTGCATTTAACAATGCGGCCTATCAACAATGGTATGCATGGATTGATCAGCACAACCAGTAACACAACTTTTCATTACTAGTCTAATAAGGAAGCCGTTTTACATTATGAAAGGCAATCTCAGAAAGATGCTTTCGGAAAATACCAATCCGGTCACTTACAGTTTACCCGTGGGCGATAGCGTGGTGGGGCTAAACGAGTTTTTGGGGAAAAAAATCTCTTTAACCTATACGGGCACCATTAACTGTATTGCCTGTGGACGCAAGACCAATAAAAGTTTTAATCAGGGATATTGTTTTCCCTGTTTGCGCTCTCTCGCGGAATGCGACAGCTGTATTGTCAAGCCGGAATTGTGTCATTTTGCTGAAGGCACCTGTCGTGATGAAGAGTGGGCCAGGTCACATTGCATGCAGGATCACTTTGTTTACCTGGCAAATTCATCCGGCATAAAAGTAGGTATTACTCGTCACACCCAAATACCCACGCGCTGGATTGATCAGGGGGCGACGCAAGCATTGCCAATGTTTAAAGTCGCCAGCCGCCATGTTTCCGGACTGCTGGAAGTCATCATTAAAAATCACGTGGCGGACAAAACGGACTGGCGCAAAATGTTGAAAGGCGATCCTGAGCCGGTGGATCTTGCGGCAAAACGTGATGAATTATTTATGGAATGCGCAACAGAAATAAGCCGGCTCAGTGATACATTACCAAAAAGCAGTATTGAAAAATTGCCTGATGAAAGCACTACCAGTATCGACTATCCAGTGACGGAATTTCCCACCAAGGTAACTTCTCTCAATTTTGATAAAACAGCGGAGGTTGCCGGTAAGCTGCTGGGTATTAAGGGCCAGTACCTGATCCTCGATATTGGTGTGATCAACATTCGTAAATTTGGCGGTTATGAAATCAAGTTTTCCGTGTGATGCCAGTTAGGCTGATGCGGCTAAATCGCTGTCATCACGATGATTTTTCTATCAGCTATTCGATAAAACCTGTACTAAATCCTGTCTCAACCGGCTGGTTTTATCGGTCAGGGTTTTTGTATATCTTATTGATACAAAACAACTAATCGCAATAAATCGATGATCTATTCGACGCCTATAACTTGACCTCGCGGCGCAAAACAACGATGATATCGCGTTTTCGATGCCCTGGGGTCAACTCAACGGCAATGAGGATGAACGTCTGGGCGCAAGTGATTGCTGATTGCATAAGGTATCAGCACTCCCTGCGCCGCGATACAGCACGAAAACTCTTTGCAATAAGAACGATACCTCACGGCTTACTTATTTTTTAGAAACTTCAATATGAACTCAGGCCAATGTTGAGTCTGCATTTGAAGTTTTAATTCCCAATTTTAGTTAACAAGATCAGGTGAACAATGAGCCAACTAAGCACGGCTGATAAAAAACGGCTGCTTCGCAGCATGCTTTACGCGCGACGTTTCGAGGAACGTTGTTATGAAGCTTACGTTGAACGTAAGATCGGTGGATTTTTACATTTGTATCCGGGACAGGAAGCGTGCGCCCACGGCGTGATAGAAGCCGCGAAAGCCGGCCATGATTATGTGATCACCGGTTATCGGGATCATGTGCATGCCATTTTATGCGGCGCGCCTCCCAAGGAAGTGATGGCTGAACTTTATGGCAAGGAAACCGGTTCCAGTAAAGGTCGCGGTGGTTCCATGCATATTTTTGATGTGCGTTATCGTTTTATGGGCGGCTACGCACTGGTAGGTGGTCCTTTCCCGTTGGCAGTGGGTATTGCCAAAGGAATAAAAATGAAAGGCGGTGATGAAATTTCCATGTGTTTCCTGGGTGACGCGGCCAACAATCAGGGTTCGTTTCACGAATCGTTGAACATGGCCAAGATCTGGCAATTGCCGGTGTTGTTCATTTGTGAAAACAACTTATATGGTATCGGTACCCGTATCGATCGTTCTACTGCAGTACTTGATCAATACAAACGTGTCTGTGGTTACGATATGCCGGCCAAACAGGTTGACGGCCAGGATATCGAGATTGTTTACGAGGCGGCGCAAGAAGCGGTTGAATATGTGCGCTCCGGTAAAGGGCCTTACTTCCTGGAATTAAAGACCTATCGTTATCGCGGCCATTCCATGTCGGACTCCAATGCTTATCGAACCAAGGAGGAAGAGGAAGAATGGAGCAGGCGCGACCCTATTAACATTTTACGTGATCGGTTGATCGATGCCGGTGAAATGACCATGGATGAATACAGTGCTTTAGATAAAGAGCTGATTGATAACATTGAGAGTGATGCAATCAAGTTTGCTGAAGAATCACCTGAACCCAGGGTTGAAGAGCTTGAAAAATACGTTCTCGCTGAGAATGATCCATATGTGCACGGAGGGGCGAAGTAATGGCTGAATTAATGTATTGGGAAGCGATTCGCCGAGCGCATGACGAAGAAATGTCGCGTGATCCTCTGGTCATTTGTATGGGTGAAGATATCGGTATCGCCGGCGGTACCTATAAAGCCACCCAGGGTCTATATGACAAGTTTGGCCCGGAGCGTGTTATCGATACGCCAATCTCGGAAAATGGCTATACCGGTGTGGGGGTTGGAGCGTCATTCGTGGGCGTACGTCCTATCATCGAAATCATGTCGGTGAATTTCGCCTGGCTTGCGTTAGATCAGATAGCTAATAGTGCTGCGAAAGTACGTTATATGTCGGGTGGTCAACTCGAAGCACCCGTCGTGATTCGTACCCCGGGCGGTACTGCGCATCAGCTGGGTGCGCAACATTCCGCACGCATGGAGAAAGTATTCATGGGTATTGCCGGTTTACGCGTAGTAACTCCGTCGAATCCCAAACAGGCCTACGGCATGATCAAGGCCGGTGTACGTTGCAATGACCCGGTATTAATCAACGAACATGAATTAATGTACAACATGAAAGGTGACGTGCCGGACGAAGAATATTTCCATCCGCTGGAAGGTTCCGAAGTCACCCGTGCCGGTAGCCATGTTACCTTGTTTGGTTACAACATTTCGGTGCACTGGTGTTTACAGGCTGCTGAAGTGCTTTCAAAACAACACGGTATTGAAGCGGAAGTCGTGGATCTCTATTCCCTGAGCCCACTGGATCGGGCGGGAATTGCCGAATCCGTTTCTAAAACCCACCGCGCAGTAATTGTGGAAGAAGCTGAGCCCATTGTGGGTGTTGGTGCGGAGGTTATGGCCATTATTAATGAAGAATGCTTTTACGAGCTGGATGCGCCGCCTGTTCGTGTGTCCGCAAAGCATGTACCCATTCCATTTAACCGCGGCCTTGAGAAAGCTTCCATTCCTAATGCTAATGATGTGGTAGCTGCGGTGTTAAAAATGTTTGGCAAATAACAAAAACGCAAAGTAACAAATAAAAGCAAAGCAGTCTTTTTCGGCAAAAACTTTTTTCCTTAACGAATTTATAGCAGACAGTTTATATGTCAGAACCTTACGTAATTAAAATGCCTCAGTTGTCGGACACCATGACCGAAGGTGTGGTGGTCAGCTGGGAAAAACAAATCGGCGACAAGATTGAGCGCGGTGATATCGTCGCTACGGTGGAAACCGATAAGGCTATCATGGATGTAGAAGTGTTCCGCGAAGGTTATTTGTCAGGACCTATTACGGATGTTGATAGCGTGGTGCCCGTCGGTGATGCGATCGCTTACCTGGTGGCAAGTGCTGATGAAGTGCAAGGTGCTGATGCGCAGGTGCCCAGTGGCGCCGTCAGTGCAGAACCAGAAATGGCTCCTGCAGAACCGGTTTCGAAAAAACCGGAAGGTGCATCACACGTCATCAAGATGCCTCAATTGTCAGACACCATGGCCGAAGGCGTGGTGGTCAGCTGGGAAAAACAAATCGGTGACAAAATCGAGCGCGGCGATGTCGTGGCGCAAGTGGAAACCGACAAGGCAATCATGGACGTGGAAGTATTCCGTGAAGGCTATTTATCCGGGCCCATAGCGGAAGTCGATAGTGTATTACCGGTCGGCGGACCCATGGCTTATCTGGTAGATGATGCGTCGCAGGTTGTCAAAGAAGGTAGCGTGACTACTGTTACAGCTAAAGATGAAGATGTTACCAGTCCGTCCAAGCAGGACAAGCGCCATCAAATTGCGGCGGCACATCCCGCACCGGGACACAAAGCACCGGAATTACATGTGGAATTAACGGGCAAACCCGCGCCGCGCCCAGACAACAAGTATGCTACGCCTTATGCGAGAAAGCTTGCCGGTTCCTTGCATGTTAACTTGAATACTTTAAAAGGATCCGGTCCTGATGGCGTTGTGGTTGCGGCTGATGTGCGTCGTGCACAGCCGCTACAACGTCCGTCAGAAATAATGGAAGTTACGCCGGCACATGTGATGCCGGAGGTACAGGTGCCTGGTCATGGTCGTGCCATGACAGCAATGGAACGCGCGGTCAGTCATTCCATGACGGCATCGCTCACCATGCCCACTTTTAGAGTAACCGTTGATGCGCAGCCCGGTGCTTTGATTAAAGCTGCCAAAGCAAAAGGTGTATCGGTGACTGTCGCGATTGCCAAAGCCTGCGCTCTGGCGATGAAGAAACATCCCACCATTAACTGGTGTTACCAACCCGTCGATAAACTGGTGGAACGGGATCAGGTGGATATCGGTATGGCTGTTGCCGCCGAAGGCGGTGGCCTGGTTGTGCCGGTGTTGCGCCATTGCGAATCCCGCAGCCTCGAAGAACTCCATGAAATCTGGTCCGACCTGGTCGATCGTGGTCGCAAACGTCGGCTGGCCCCGGAAGAATATGCCAATCCTTCATTTATGGTTTCCAATATGGGCATGATGGGGGTGAGCTATTTTGATGCCATTCCCACGCCAGGTACTGCGGCGATTCTGGCTATCTCCTCAGCGGGTCCGGAAGGTATGCCGCTAACCGTGACCGCGGATCATCGCGTGGTAAACGGTGCCGAGGTCGCCCAGTATTTGAATACCCTGAAACAGAAAATTGAACACCCGGAAGAATGGATGGGCCCGATTGGCCCCGCGATTCCGGAAGGTGACTGGGATTATGATGTGGTTGTCATTGGTGGCGGACCGGGCGGCGAAGATTGCGCTCGGGATCTGGCGTCCCACGGATTGAAAGTCGCCATGATTAATGATTCCAAATATCCCGGCGGTGAATGTTTATGGCGCGGTTGCATTCCTTCCAAAGCCTGGCGTGCCGCAGCTGATCGTATTCGTGATCGTGCGCACGACGATCATTTAGGGGTGGAAGGTACGACCAAAGCGAAATTAAATTGGGAAAAACTGGAAGCCACGCGTCGTCATGTGCTGGAAACCCGTGGTGACATGGCGTTAAAGACCGATACCGGTGTACGCATTAAAGTTATCCAGGGCTTTGCATTCTTTGAAACGGATCATCGCGTGTTTGTTGATACATCCGGTAACAGCGATAATCCGCATAAGCGCGCCAAACATGGCGATGGCAGTCAGGGTGAGCATATTACTTTTGGTGCAGCAGTAATTGCCACCGGTGCGCCACCGTTTGTGCCGCCTATCCCGGGTGCGATCGAAGGTTTGAAAACCGGCGATGTACTAACGTCCGATACTGTCTGGTTTCTGGAAGCGGTGCCCAAGAAGATCGGTGTGATTGGTGGTGGTGCCATCGGTGTGGAAATGGCGCAAATCTTTCAGGACTTTGGCTCCGAAGTAGTATTAGTGGAAGGTAAAGATCGTATCCTCGCCGAAGTGGAACCAGAGATTGCCAAGCAATTAACTGATGTCCTGAATGATGATCCCAATATCAAGATTTTTACCTCCGCCAAAGTGGAAGAAATCAAACACCGCACGAACAAGCGCAAGACCCAGTTAGTGTTTGAGAGTGCCGAAGGCAGCAAGCATCGTTACGCTTGTGACTATGTCATCATGGCAACAGGCAAAAGGCCTGAGCTTGATCCTTTGCAACTCCACAACGCCGGTGTGGTTACCGAAAACGGTGTTATCAAAGCCGATGCCCGCTGCCGCACTAACGTACCACACATCTTTGCAGTGGGCGATGTCATTGGTGGTTTGATGCTGGCACATACTGCCGGCCAGCAGGGCCGTGTCGCAGCCGCCAACCTGTTAGGCGAAGACATGAAGTACGACCAGAACAAGGATTCCGGTGTGATCTTTACCCGCCCGGAAGCAGCGTTTGTGGGTTTGTCGATGGAGCAAGCCAAAGCACAAGGTATCGATGCGGTGGAGGTTAAAATGCCCATGAACATTGATGCCAAGGCCATGATCAACAATGAACTGCACGGCATGATCAAAATCGTGGCGGACAAGAAAAACCACCGTGTTATCGGTGTGCATTACCTGGCAGATCATGCCGACACCCTGGTAGGTGAAGGCGTGATGATGGTTTCCGGTGAGATGACTCTGGAACAGGTGGCCAATGCTATTCATCCACATCCTACCCAGACTGAAATGTTTGGCGAAATGGCGCGCCGCTTGTTGAGCCGTTTACGTCGCAGTAGTAAGCAAAAGCAAAAAGCCGCGCCGGCTAAAAAGTAACGTTCCGCTATTCAGGTGCTTGTTTCAGCCGTTGTTACAGAGGGCTGGCAAGTACCTGACGTATCTTTGCTGATGCCAATCCAACGAATCATTTCATTGCTAAGGCTTGCGCTATCCAGTTGTATTTCCCGAGGTTTATTAAAAACTGTGAGCTGAATCACTCCAGAAAATCTACCCGCGACCGCTATTCCAGATTAAGCAGACTCTATTTTTACAGTCAACCACAGGGTAAAACACAATGGGTGCAGCAGAAGATCTATCCATGGAATTGATCGGTGAGGGCGACTCCTTTAAGCATGAGTTGTGCGACATGATTGAAAGTGCGCAGATGTTTAATGACTTCGCGCGTTTAGATACGGAAGTTATCGCTGGCTACGCGCGTGCCTATAGCGTGAAAAAGGGTACCACGATTTTCAAGGAAGGCGGCAAGGGAAGCTTTATGTGCCTGGTGATTGACGGCCGGGTCGATGTGTACAAGGAAAACGACGGCAATACCAAGCGCCTCACCACTATTCGTCCTGGTAAAACCATGGGGGAAATGGCGTTATTGGATGAACTGCCCCACTCTGCGACCACGGTGGCTGTGGAAGACACCACTTTGGTGTTGATTACCAAATTTCATTTCGATCGTCTGAACGAAGAACACCCCGCCCTTGGCAACCGCATATTGCGCAAAATTGCTAAATTGTTGAGTTTGCGTTTACGACAGACCACCGGCATTCTTTCCGACTACCTCGACTAGTCATTTTCAACAGTCCTCATCAGGCATCGCAGCGGGCCACTAGCCATTGGCAGTTCTGCTGCGCCATAAATATTGCGAAGTTGACTACTTAAAATTCAGGTTTCATCCCCCGCACGAAACCCCTATAATTCCCGGTTCCCACGTAACTGTTCAATCGGGCAAAGGTTTCTATGGCAAAAATCGACGTTAAAAAAGCAGTATTAGCCTATTCCGGAGGGCTCGATACCTCCATTATCCTGAAATGGCTACAGGACGAATATCATTGTGAAGTGGTCACTTTTACCGCGGATATCGGCCAGGGGGAAGAGGTAGAACCGGCACGCGAAAAAGCTCAGGCAGCCGGTGTCAAAGAGATCTATATAGACGACTTGCGCGAAGAATTTGCCCGTGATTTTGTCTTTCCCATGTTTCGTGCTAATGCGATTTATGAAGGCGAATATTTATTGGGAACCTCTATCGCCCGTCCCTTGATTGCCAAGCGACAAATTGAAATCGCGAATGAAACTGGTGCCGACGCGGTGTCGCATGGAGCCACCGGCAAAGGCAACGACCAGGTGCGCTTCGAACTGGGCTATTACGCGCTAAAACCTGATGTACACGTGATTGCGCCATGGCGCGAGTGGGATCTGAATTCGCGTAGCAAATTGCTGGAATATGCAGAAAAACACGGCATTAGCGTGGAAAAGAAACGCGGCAAGCAGTCACCTTACTCCATGGATGCCAATTTACTGCATATTTCCTACGAAGGCGGTGTGCTGGAAGATACCTGGGCCGAAGCGGAAGAAGACATGTGGCGCTGGACAGTAGCACCGGAAAAGGCGCCCGACGAACCGACGATAATAGATCTCACCTATCGTCATGGTGATATCGTTGAAATCGACAGTGAAACACTGAGTCCGGCGCAAGTGATGGAAAAGTTAAATAATTTAGCTGCTGCAAATGGGATTGGCCGGGCGGATATTGTGGAAAACCGCTATGTGGGTATCAAGTCTCGGGGGTGTTATGAAACGCCTGCCGGCACTGTGATGCTGAAAGCGCACCGCGCTATTGAATCCATAACCCTGGATCGCGAAATTGCCCATTTGAAAGACGATATTATGCCGCGCTACGCGAAGCTAATTTATAACGGCTACTGGTGGAGCCCTGAACGCAAAGCATTGCAGTCGTTAATTGATGCTTCCCAGTCAACTGTTAATGGCCGTGTGCGTGTTAAGTTGTATAAAGGTAATGTCATTATCTTGGGTCGTGATTCAGAAACCGACAGCTTGTTCGATGCTAACATCGCGACATTCGAAGACGACGCGGGTGCGTATAATCAAAAGGATGCAGAAGGCTTTATTAAAATCAATGCCCTGCGTCTCAGACTGGCATCACGCTCCTAACTAGCTGCAAGTATGCAAGGTTTATCGGGCACCACTGTTTTATCTTTTGACGAACTGATTAATTAATGTACAATGAAACTGTACGACCAGTGAGGAAAACTTTATTGGTCAAGCAACGAAAGAGTAAGGTAAGATCGATAATAACGCTAAGCTCATTCGTGAAACATTGGTGGTCACATTGCAACATCAGCTCAATTTAGTAAACGGCATCAGCAAAGGCGAACTGCTCGATATCTCCACGGTCCGGGGCGAGGGTGCGTTTGCGCTGGATAATGACGGCAACCTGCTATTTCTCAATGAAGCCGCGGAGCGTTTGCTAGGTTGGGAGTCTGCCAGCCTGGTCGGCAAGAATTTTTTCGACGCGGTTAAATTTAAAGTAGATGCCATCGCTTCCCTGGGTGCTACCGAATGTGCAGCTGTGAAAAGTGTCGGCTGTTCCCATCTCCATAAAGGCGCCAATATCACCCGCAAAGACGGCGCCATTCTTTCCATTGTATTTGTCAGTATGCCTTTATTCGATAAAGGCAGGGTATGCGGCAAAGTATTTGTGTTCCGTGAATACAAGAATGCCAGCATCGAGGAAGAGCTCTATCGCAGCATCATCGAAGGCGCCGGCAGCGCAATTATCAAGCTTGATCTGACTGGAAAAATTGTTTTTGCCAATCAATATGCCAATGATCTGTTCGGTAACAACATCGATGCGAATCTTCCTACCAAGGTCGTGATGGCGTTGCAGCAGGACCCCGATTCATTGACCAGCCAGATGTGCATCAAGAAACAATGCCGCACGGCCAATGGTCGCAGCAAGATGATTTCCTGGACGGTTCGGGTGCTGCACGGTATTAACGCGAAAGTGGTCGGTGTAATCTGTGTGGGTAATGATGTCACCGAGAATCCGCAATCATTGCAAAGCGGCCAGGGAATCCAGAGTGAATTATTGCCTGATAAAACGCTGACTCATACGGTGCTGGATCATATTGGTGATGGGGTGATAACCGTTGGTAAGGACGGTTGTGTCGATTATTTGAACCCGGTCGCTGAACAACTCACCGGTTGGGCATGTCACGAAGCCAAAGGCCAGCCCTTAAAAGATGTATTTCATGTGGTGGATGAAAAATCCCGTGAACCCAAGATTCATTCCATATTTGACCGGAACTACGGTTCCCGCCGACAGCATCCAAGAAAATCACTTTTATTACGTAAGGATGGCTGGGAGTTTACCATCGAGGATTCTTCATCAAAGATTAGAGACCAACAAGGGAATGTGATTGGTGCCGCGATCATCTTTCGTGATATTACCGAACTGCAAGGCATGGAACGCTGGATGTTGTATGAGGCAACCCATGACGCCCTGACCGGATTAATCAATCGTCGCGAGTTCGACTCACGTTTAAATCAGGCGCTAGCCGCAGCGCGAGCGGAGGGTCGCCATTATGCTTTATGTTATATCGATATCAATAAATTTAAACTGATTAATGAGACCCATGGCAGGGATGCGGCTGACGAGCTGCTGAAACAGGTCGCCACTTTACTGCACTCCAAAGTGCGCGATACCGATGTCCTGGCCCGTCTGGGAGGAGATGAATTTGCGGTATTACTGAATAATTGCTCTATTCATAACGCGCTGGAAGCCGCGAACGCATTTCGTGAAGCAGTGCGCGATTATAAATTTGCCACGAACGGGGAAATCATCAGCCTGGGAATCAGTATCGGGCTGGTGCCAATCAATGCCGATGCTGGGGGTGTTGCGGATGTCATGGGCCTGGCCGATGCGGCTTGTTATGTGGCCAAAGACAAAGGTAATCATCGAATCCATGTTTATCGTGCACAGGACGTTGCGTTAAAGCAACGTCATGCCGATTTGAAATGGGTTCAGCGCATTCGCCGAGCCCTGGAAGAGAATCAGTTTCGTTTGTTTTGTCAAAGTATTGTTCCATTGAATGTGCCGGATGCCCACTCAGCGCATCATGAAATCCTGTTGCGCATGCTGGATGAGAAAGGTGAGTTGATACGACCCAGTGCATTTTTATCTGCCGCGGAACGTTATTCCCTGATGCCTTCGATTGATCGTTGGGTGGTGCAACACGCACTGGATTTACTGGATGAACGTATGAGGCGGAACCAGCACATCGGGATATTCGCGATTAATTTGTCAGCGCAGTCGCTGGACGATGAAAATTTTCTGAGTTTTGTTATCGATCAATTCGATAAGTCAATCGTGCCGCCCTCGCATATCTGTTTTGAAATTACTGAATCCACCGCTATTTCCAACCTGATCAGTGCTACACGCTTTATGTCTATTTTGCGCGGCATGGGTTGCAAGTTTGCGCTGGATGATTTTGGCCGCGGCTTTTCATCCTACGGTTATTTGAAAAACCTGCAAATTGACTATTTGAAAATTGATGGTTCATTTGTCCGGGATCTTGCCAACGATCCTGTGGACCATGCCATGGTTGAATCCATTAACCAGATCGGTCATATCATGGGCGTTCAGACCATTGCGGAATTCGTGGAAACCCAGGATGCGCTGGAAAAACTTATAGCCCTGGGTGTGGACCATGTTCAGGGTTATCAACTGGGCAAACCAAGACCAATGTGGCATAGTTTCCAATCGCTCCCTCCAGGTGGTAAGATTCAGTAACACTGAATACGCATCATTTTCCTTCGTTCAAATTACATTTTTTTATTTTAACAGTTCATTGCTGAAAAGGACTGTCATCAGCTGGCGTTGCACTATTATGCAACTGATGCAGTTGTTGTTGCGGTGGTCGTTGAAACTTTGTATAGACTCGATATTTATAGCACCCAATTGTAGTCGGTGAATTATCCATATGTCGGTGAAAGCTTCCGAAATTAAACTGATCAACCGCGTTGCAGCCGGCGAAGAAACCGCGCTTGTACAACTTTTTCAGAGCAGTAGCGAAATTGTTTACCGCTATTTAAAACGTCTTACCGGTGATAGTGATCAGTCGGACAGGTTTTTGGTCAAAACTTTCCAGCAGGCCTGGCAATCAGCAAGCGATTATGACCAGAAGCTGGCGCCAGGCAGCTGGTTGTTACAACTGGCGCGCAACGCAGTTTTATCCGGCGGAGAGATTAACAAGGCATCGAAATCCCTGGAGGATGCCGAGGCGACAGATAATATTGTCGCATTGGATCGACAAAAAGTTTTCGTCAGGGCAATGGATTCAATGCCACTTGAGTTACGTGACTCCCTGGTACTGGTGCTAATGCATGTATTTACCTATCACGCTATTTCGGAAATTATGGGGCGAAGCATTGATGAAGTGAAAGCAGGCGTTTTTGAAGCTAAAAATGCGTTGAAGGAAAGGCTGAAACAATACGGCATCAAAAAGCATGAAGTATCCAAATCTAATATTTTGCGCGAACTCATTCCCCTGTATATCAATGGCGCACTGGCCGGCAAACATAAAATCGCCTTTGAAAAATCACTCAAGAACGATCCAAATCTCAAACAGGAGTACATGGAATTTTACGAAATCGAGGCTTATTTTGATCAGCTTGACACGGTGAGCAAACCGCATCTTGATCGCCTGTATACCACCGTTAAAAATAGCCTGGATAATCTGCAAGAACAATCTGACGCTGAGGTCGAGGAAGAGCAGAGCACAAGTGCGAAAGCTGACTTTCTACACGTAATGTTATCCTCGCCGCGGACGGGTTGGGGCGTGGCAATCCTGCAGTTCATCATTTTGCTCATTGTACTACTGTTTGTTACTCCTGATGATTCTGACTCTGTCGAACCAAATATTACAGCAGCGCAAATTCTGCAACAGCAAAGTAAAGGCAAGAATATTAATGTTATTTTTCAGGACGATGCTAAGCATCAGCAAATTCGTGATTTGTTGCTGGCGTTGCAGGCAGAAGTGCACAGCGGACCAACCGAAATCGGCTTATATACTATTACCATAGAAGGCGATGAACGGCGCGTGCAGGAAGTGCTAAACACGTTGAGAAATTCCGGCGTAGTCGTCTTGGCCGATCTGGGTTATTAGTATCAGATCAATGCCTAATTACAGTCCTATTTAAAGTAAATAACCACAGGAGTGTCACGAGTAATGCGTATATTGCACACTATGATCCGTGTCGGAAATCTGGAAAAGTCGATTCAGTTCTATACCGAAGTATTGGGGATGAAACTATTGCGACAAAAAGACTATCCGGATGGCGAGTTTACGCTGGCTTTTATTGGTTATGGCGAAGAAGCCGAGAATACCGTGATTGAGCTTACCTATAATTGGGGAACTGATCGATATGATCTTGGCGAAGGCTTTGGACATATCGCGTTGGAGGTCGACGACGTTTATCAGGCAGCGGAAGAAATTCGCAAGCGTGGTGGTAAGATTATCCGTGAACCGGGTCCCATGAATGCCGGTACCACGATAATTGCCTTTATTGAAGACCCCGACGGTTATGCAATCGAGCTGATTGGTAAGAAACACTAAACGACATAACCGAAAAAGATGGTGGAGCAGCAACTCCATCATCTTTTGTTACTGTACCAGCAAGCATTTAGTGAACAGGATCGGCTGTGCCGGAAAAAGTGCTGTCAACCGGAGCTGATGATTTTTTTCTGAGTAGTTTTTCTTTAATCCAGTAATCTACGCTCACATAACGGCCGCCACCCATAAAGAACAGAGCCAGAAGCATAACAAAATAAGTCGCTGCGAATTCAATTCCATTGTTTGATATCACCACACTTCCGGTTTCGGTCAACCATTCATAATTACCATGTTCCTGTAGAATGTCCCGCACACGCTCGATGCGTTTTGCGGATTCGTCCAGCGCCTCGCAATTAAAAAGGCACATGGATTTGTCGGCAATAGCCTGCCAGCCGTTGTTCCAGTGCACGGCAAATGCGGCCACCAACATTGTTACCATCAACGGAATTGACATCCAGCGCACGCCTAGCCCAATTAGTAATGCCAGAGCACCGATAACTTCGGCGGAGGTAGCGAGAAAAGCCATTACGGCTGGCACGGGCAGCCCCAGACCCCAGTCCGGATTGCCAAACCAGGCAACGGTGTTGTCAAATGAATTCCACTTATTGGTGCCGGCCATCCAGAAAACAGGGAATAAGTACAGGCGTAATAACAGGGGCGCCAGGAAATCCGCTTTTCTTGTCAGGTCCAGGTGTTCCTGAAATTTGTGCAGTTGCTTTATCATGATTGTTCTCCGATAACTATTTGTATGTCCCAAGAAGAACGTCGCGTTCAAACCACTCTTGCATTGTCTGCAGGCCACCGGATATCACGATATCAGGTTTAGGGTGCTGCAGATCTGTTGCGATCTGTTGAAGTAGTTGCATACCACAGCGTTTTGTTTCAGATTGGGAATTAAGTTTTATGACATTTAGTAGATGTGCGGTTATCGGATTCATTTCCATAAATTGTACTTCGTCACTGTTATCACGATAAACCAGCAAGTGGATGGCGCTTCGTGCAGCAGGTAAATAATCCGGGCCAATACGATGTACCGGGTATTGATAATAGAGAGGCCAGATGAGCGGGGATAAGTAAGGTATTTCAGAAGCGAAGTCACCACGGCGATTGATGGATACCCATTCAGGTTCTTCATTTGCTATATCGAGAGCGATTTCCACCCATTCATAGTGTGCCAGCTCAATTAGAAAACCGGGGTCATCGGCTTGGGGGGAAAATTCGGTTTGCAAATAACTTACGAACTCCTCACCGAGTTTCATAAATATAGGCGTCTTACTTTTATGATTAGCCACGAAATCGCGAACGATACTATGCCAGCGAGTTTCAAATGTGACCTGTTTTAGGACTGGAAAAAAGTTGGCAAGCAAATCTTCGATATTGTTGTAGACCAGTTCGCGATAGACATCCATACGGCGTTCTTCAATGCCCGGTGGTGTCGCACGTTGCTCAGGATTCCTGATAGTTGCCGTGAATGCATATTGATGTTGTTGAAATTCCTGCAATACACATTTCCTGTCAGTGTTGTTGCTCGAAGAATTTCTATGGTTGTTGTTCATAGATTTCATATGCAGCTAGCTAATGTATTATTTTTCAAGTGCTGTTCTTGTGCAGCATGAATGCGGTCCACTTCTGTGACTAATACTTCCAAGGGTGGTATGTTGAAATCCCGTTCCAGTAGGGTAGGCACTAATCCAAAGCGTGCATAAGCTTTGTCAAGCAGTTCCCATACCGGGTCGATCACATCGGCGCCATGGCTGTCAATAATGAGGTCATCTGCTTCGTTATAGTGACCGGCAATGTGAATATAACCAACGCGATCTGCGGGCATGGCATTCAGAAAAGTTTGCGCATCGTAACCATGGTTAATGCTGTTAACGTATATATTGTTAATATCCAGTAATAGTTCGCAGTCCGCTTTTTCCAGAACCGCCAGTATAAAATCGATCTCTTCCATCTCCTTGCCGGGCGCGTGGGTATAATACGATGCGTTTTCCATGGCAATGCGACGCCCGAGTATTTCCTGTGCCTGCAGGATTCTTTGCGCAACGTAATCGACTGCTTTTTCGGTAAAGGGAATTGGCATCAGGTCATAGAGATGACCATCATCACTACAATACGTTAGATGTTCGGAATAATACTGAATGCCGTGTGTATTGAGAAAATCGCGGATGTTTTTTACCAGCTCAATATCCAGTGGCGTCGGGCTGCCGATGGAAAGCGATAGCCCATGTGTGACAAAAGGGTGGCGTTCGGTTACAGCCCGAAATTGCCTGGCATGTTTGCCGCCGAGTGTCATCCAGTTCTCCGGTGCTACTTCAAAGAAGTTGATGGTGTCGGGGATTTGGTTTTGCAGCGAATCCAGCATGACTCGCCGCAAACCAAGACCCGCGCCATACACAGGACAAGCCGTCGATACTCTGCTGCAAAGTGTTTTAGCGCTGATAGTATTCATGGTGCTATTCACTATTAAACTGCTTTGTCAGCTTTCTTGTCACCGCACTTGGATTCACCACAGCTGCCGTCTTTGGATTTTTTGGGCGCTTTTTTAGCTTTATCATCACCGCATTTAGATTCGCCACAGCTACCATCTTTTTTGATTTTCTTCTCGGCTTTTTTATCGCCGCATTTTGACTCACCACAACTGCCGTCTTTCTTTGCCTTGCTGCTATCTGTGTCGGCAACCATGTAACCATTATCGAGGTCACTAAACGCAAAGGGATTCATGTCAGCAGCGAATACCGGACTTGCCGCGATAGTACCTATTAGCGCAGTGGTGCCGATTGCTAAAGATAATGCATTTTTACGGGTCTTCATTTTTGGGTCTCCTTTTTTGCCGAGAATTTGAAACTACAAAACACAAGGTTTGGCAAATAGTGACCGTGGGGCTCGATTTGTTACAGAGAATTGTTATGAATGTTTAATGACAGATTAACTTGTTGATTTGTTTATAGCGCGAAGATGGTTATCTGGGAGGCTAAATATCTAAACTGGCGGTTGGCTAACTGAGCCTGGCAATACATTCCAGGTAAAGTTCGTTGTTCGGCATGCTGCGGTTGCGCTGCGCTTCCCAGATCATTTGCGCCAGGCATTCCATGATCTGGTGTTCAACAATATGCGGATCCTGATGTTTATTTAGTAAACGTTGATAGTGATGCTTGATCCCAAACGGTTGGTCTATGCTGATTTGTTCTTTAATGGCAATATGCAGTCCCATATGCAGGAACGGATTGGT
>Ga0209742_10000230_pt1 | contig 31338 bp, 26 predicted proteins | sample DeeMarSeWOR38_10_FD_187462 | JGI IMG/M metagenome (GOLD analysis project Ga0209742, IMG submission 187462) | Marine sediment microbial communities from White Oak River estuary, North Carolina - WOR-3-8_10 (SPAdes) (version 2) | ecosystem: Environmental > Aquatic > Marine > Intertidal zone >...
ATGTATCCCAATTATTGTCGGTGATCTGGAGATCAAATGTGTCTTCCGAGGCACTGAGATTTGTGAGATTGAAAGTATAAGTTAATTCCGAACCGCGTAAAGCGTTCCCTTCCACGTCAGTGGGATCTAAATCAGGCAGGTATCCTTCGGCTGTGATCCACAGGAAGATCGCGCTGGGCACGCCCCAATTTCCATCGGCATCCTGGCTTTCAACAAACAAGGTGTGGCGACCCATCGACCAGCCCGCAGTATTGATAATCCCTGATAGAGATTCGACAGGATTGTCAAAATCCCCATCTAGCGGGGCTATGGGGTAGGTAGTTACACCTTCCATCCAGGATGGCTGATCTATGCTGTATCGGGCTGAGATGATAATTTGCACAGGTTCGTCTCCCCATCCACTGCTATTGTAACGGGTGTCATCCGCCTGCGCAGTAAGGACGATCTCCGCCCCTGGGAGTACATGATCTTCATTAATCTCCAGTTCAAACGATTCGGGACCTGATGGACTCTGGTATGGTCGCCGGGCGGCTTTGAACGCATATATTAGGGCGGGGAGATTATCTGGAAGTATGTTTTCTTCGAAATAGGAACAGGATTCGAAGAAATCGGTTCCCAACTCGAAGGTATAAGCAGGGACACCTAATTCTCCATACATCCAATCATCCGTAGTTCCGGAGGTCTGATAAATACAGCCAGGCTCACCGCTCTGGCAGACCTCATAACCGTTGTAGAAGCCGAATTTTCTACCCAGAGTCTCCAAAGAAGTGTTGTTTGGAGGTGGGTTTGAAGTCCACCCCCAGGGAAAAAGAACTAAATCTCCAGAACTGTGCAAGGTGATGAACAGGCCTGAAGAGTCCTGTGGGGCAGGATCATTATCTTCTGAGCCGCGTAGATCTGGGAATATGGAAGAAGCATAATTTTGGATGGCCTGGGTTTCCGGCTCTGAGACTGAAGCCGGACCGCGGAAGGTTTCATCACATGAATAGGAGCTCGATCCAGGGAATCCCCATTTGAAGCTGCTGTTACGATTCAGGTCGGTACCCCACCAATCTGAAAGCAGACAACCATCATCGTTATCGGTGTTCTTGCGCCAGTAAACGCCAGTTTCGGCGATCTTACGACCATCGGGATTGGCGTGGGCGGTGATATGTATCTCATAGTAATCCAATAACCAGGTGATCTCAGGATCGCGATCATAATTCTCGACCAGATATTCGGCGAATCGGGTGGCGAGCTCTGCAGTTGTGTACTCGCGGGCGTGGATGGCAGACAGCAGGTAGAACTTTGGTTTGGGCCCTGGAATGGCTGAATTGGTGATGATTAAAGTGTACAGATCATAGCCGCTCGCCCCGTCTGGGTTTACTTTCTCCCAGCTGTCCCCCATGTCGATCCAGGTGACTAAATCGGGGTAGTCAACCGCCAGCTGCGCAAGGTCACTGAAGGTTTCTTCAACAGTACGGTAGCATGGGTAACCTGGTATTCCAGACACCTGTCCAGGTAGAAGTTGATTTCGGCGGGTTAAATAAGATGTGCGGACGGGGTCAATCTCCACTTGGAATCCGGACTGATTGAGCTCATCCAATTGTGATGACGGGATGAGAGCGACAAAATAACCGTTTTCATGGTCCACCTCCCAGATATCCAATGTGGAGGCAAGATGGTTGAGTTCTTCAAACCCGCTGAAATACACCCGGGCAACCACCATTGAGTCTTGGGAATGCCGCTGATTTCCAATAATTATCCCTTCAAGAGGAGAGAGGGCGGTTAATGGGAAAAGGAGCAGAATGAAAACGAAGATGATGGATTTTGACGCTATGCTCATGTTTATGGAATATACTGGATTGTCGAAGTAATTTCTACTGGGAATCGTTTAAGACATTCAATGGCGATTTCGCCACAAATTAAAATCCTTCAGAATCGAACCGCCAACAAATTCTCTTAAGATCGAATTGTCTGGGACCAGGTCGCTTTCTAGGGGCAGGAACCATTCCAGGAAGGCCAGCAAGCGCTTCGCTTCGATAAATTCGGGTGTGCCTAAAGCTACCTGACGAAGTAAGGGTTCTGCTAAAAGCTTTAATACGGGGAGTTCAAATACCAGAGCAGAATTAAACATGATATCTGCATTTTCCTGGTATGGAAAAATGTAGCGTTTTTCACCACGCCTGACTGATTCCCAGCGCTTGATCGTCTCCATCGCATTGTAACCCCGCTCGCGAGCATCGCGTACGATCCTGCGCAGTAGACGGGTATCGGTTGTTGAAACGCGATTATGGCGATCGAGGTTTATCTGGGTTAGTGCAGATACATAGATGCGGCAGGTCTGTTCTGGTCTAATTTCTGGGAGCAGGTCGGGATTTAGACCGTGTATCCCTTCTACAATAACGATCTGTTCTTGATCCAGCTGAACCACCTCACCTAATTCTCTGCGCCCGTTAATGAAATTAAAGCGTGGCATTTGAATGCTTTTTCCAGCGATCAGGTGTTTCAAGTCATGCGCTAAAAGCTTGCGATCCAAGGCATCCGGACACTCAAAATTGTACTCCCCATCTTCATCCAGCGGAGTTTGATCTCGATCAACAAAGTAATTATCCAACTCGAAGGAAAAGGGAGATATGCCGTGAGCCAACAACTGAATAGTAAGGCGTTTGGCAAAAGTTGTTTTACCGGAGGATGAAGGGCCGGCAATAAATACCAGGCGCGTTTTTTTCATGCGTTCGGCGACATCATCAGCAATGTCAGCGACTTGTTGCTCATGTAAGGCTTCAGAAACCAGGATCACCTCCCGGATGCGGTCACCATAAATTGCGTCATTGAGTGCTCCGGCACTATGTATTCCCAAGTGGTACAACCATTTGCCATATTGTTGGAAGGTAGCCAACAGCTTGGGGTAATCTGGCAATGGGAGCAATTCGGTCGGTCGGTGGCGGCGGGGAAAGCGCAAGGTGAATCCCTGATTGGTAGGTGCCAAGGCGAACCACTGCAGATATCCAGATGAAGGCACCATGTATCCATGCAGGTAATCACGGCAGTCGAGCAGCTGGTAAAGAGTAACGTAGTCCTTCGTGCGGAAAGCAAGCAGCTGGACCTTATCATCCTGCCCCTTGGATTTGAAGTAATCGATAGCATCTTGGAGAGGTACGACAAACCTAGAAATTGATAAATCTGCCTCGACGATAGCGCGCATGCGCATTTCTAAACGTTCTAATTCATCCAGGGTTAATGGCGGTCTTTCACTGACATGACAGAAATACCCACCTGAAGACACAGAGTGGTCGATAAAGATCGATCCTTCCGGAAATAATTCTTCAAAGGCTGCTTCGAGTAAGAAGATTAACGAGCGGCGATATATGCGCATACCATCCGCTTCGCCCATCGTAACCGGCTTGACTTCAGATTCGATGTTGATCCTATAGGTCAATTCGCGGAGTTGACCATTGACAACAGCACCTACTGTTGGTGGCGGTATTTGGGACCCATTGCCATGAGAAAGTTGTGAAGGGGGACCGCCGTTGATCGATTGCAGAAATTCACCGACTGTTGCGCCCCGGGGACCTTGAAGCACATTTCCATCCGTCAGGTGTATTTCGACAGTCTTGTTTGGTTCGATACGCTTGAATGGAGAATTTACCGACACCGGGTAGCCTCCAGTCGCTTGAAAAACGACATAATACCAGTAATTGATCTAAATCTCTTCGTACCATGTATGAGGGATTAATACCTGCACCAGGAATTCCTCAATTTAGGTAATTATTTTATCATTGTCCCTGGCGCATCGAGATAACAGAGCTGATAGCACAAGAATTTATGCTTATGCCATGCATGGAATAGTTCATGGAGTAGGTTTGTACTCAATTTAGTTGGTTTTGATGGATATGTTAAATCTGGCTTTCCTTGCCGATTAACTCACACCGTGTGCAAGTCTTAAAAGTACCCTTTGTTTGTCATAATGAGGCGGAGTAAAACTCTTCGCTACACAAAGGATAAACTTCGCACGATGTATCCATGAGACCAAGGCCAACCAGGTCAATAGAGATTCTTCACTCGCTATGCGCGTTCAGCCTAGCAAATAACGCTAGAGTAAACAATGACGGAAAATGCAGGTATCGGTTAAAGTAAGAATTAATTCGCCCATCGGGTTAATTAAAGAGCGTTTCAGCAACATGTGCTGAAACGCTCCAACCGTACTCTCTGACTGTTAAACTCTATTAAGCATATTCTGGAATACAGCAGAGAACGAGCTCTTTGGCCGCTTTTACTTCGTCAAGGCGACCGAAAGGCGTGTTATGAGGAGCATTCTTTAACACTTCTGGGTTGTGCTTAGCCTCTTCCGCAATTTTAATCATTGCCTCCACAAATGCATCAAGGTTTTCCTTGCTTTCGGTCTCGGTTGGTTCAATCATCAACGACTCGTGAACGATGAGAGGGAAATAATTTGTTGGAGGGTGAAAATTAAAGTCCATTAAACGCTTGGAAATATCCAAAGCGTGAATATCAGGCGCATCGGACCAACGGCCTTCAACCACAAATTCATGCATACACACACGTTCATAGGGTATATGATAGGCATCCTTTAAGCGGGCCATTAAGTAATTGGCGTTAAGAACTGCATACTCGGACACCTGGCGTAGCCCATCAGCACCATGCATGCGGATGTAGGTATAAGCTCGTACAAACATCCCAAAGTGTCCTTGAAAGGCTTTGACGCGGCCTATCGTCTGGGGAGGGGTAACAAAGCCATATAAAGGCGGAAGGTCTGATTCTGGGCTTTCTTCTTCGATGATCCCGACCACAGGATCGGGTAAGAAATCAACCAACTCAGCAGATACTGCAACTGGTCCAGAACCGGGACCGCCTCCGCCATGCGGCGTCGAAAAAGTCTTATGCAGGTTGTAGTGTAAGATATCGAAACCCAAATCCCCAAGTCGAACAATGCCTAGCAGGGCGTTCATGTTTGCCCCATCCCCGTATACTAATCCACCTGCTTCATGGACCATTCGGTTCACTTCAACGACATTCTCATCAAACAAGCCGAGCGTGTTGGGATTGGTTAGCATCAAGCCAGCCAGCGTATCGTCACAATGTTCCCGCAATGCTTCCAGGTCTACATTGCCACGTGCATCAGATTGCAATTCGACCACCTGCAATCCGCTCATCGCGGAGGTAGCGGGATTTGTGCCATGGGCCGAGTCAGGGATTAAAATCTTCGTCCGATTCGTATCTCCACGCGAGCGATGGTATGCTCGAATGATCAACACACCAGTCAACTCTCCATGCGCACCTGCTGCTGGTTGCAGGCTGACACCAGAAAATCCGCTGATCTCTTTCAGCCACTCTTGCAGGTGGTACATGAGCGCTAATGCACCTTGAGCAGTCTCGATCGGTTGTAGCGGATGCAAGTTTGCAAAACCAGGGATGCGGGCGGTCTCTTCGTTGATCTTTGGATTGTACTTCATCGTGCACGAACCGAGCGGGTAGAATCCAATATCGATGCCATGATTGAGCTGGGAGAGGCGCGTGAAATACCGAACAACATCGACTTCGGCCAGTTCTGGCAAGGGCAGCTCATCTCTAACCAAGCCTTCGGGAAGAGAGGTGCTGGGAACATCGAGATCAGGGAAGCGGAAACCAACTCTTCCTGGTACAGATAATTCACACATCAAATGTTTAGCCATTGGATACCTCCTCGAGAGCAGCAACCAGCCATTCAATATCTTCCTGAGAGTTCATCTCGGTAACAGCGATCAACAGGTGATCTTCAAGTCCCGGGTAATCTTTACCCAACGTGTATCCGGCAAGCACATTGTGTTCCAACAAATGGTCAAAGACCTGCTGCGCCGGACGAGGGCAACGGATGACGAACTCGTTAAAGAAAGGCTGTTGCGACCATAAATCGTAACCATTAATTCCTGAAATTCGTTCAGCGGCGTAATGAGCCTTGTGATAACAAAGCTCTGAAACTTGACGTAGTCCTTGCTTGCCTAGCAGGCTCATATAGACGGTTGCAGCTAAGGCAAGCAAGCCTTGATTTGTGCAAATATTTGAGGTCGCTCTTTCACGCCGTATGTGTTGTTCACGCGCCGTCAAGGTCAGCACATATGCGCGCTGACCGCGGTTGTCAACCGTTTCGCCTGCCAGGCGGCCTGCCATCTTGCGAACGTATTTCTGTTTTGTCGCAAATAATCCTAAGTACGGTCCACCGTATGATAGAGGGATGCCTAAAGACTGGCCTTCACCGGTGACGATATCCGCACCAAAATCACCAGGAGGTTTCAGCAACCCTAAGGCCATTGGATTAACGGAGATTGCCAATAAGGCTCCAGCATCATGGACAGCTTGTGCAAAGTCTGTGAAGTCATAAATCCGCCCGAAGAAATCTGGATAGGCGACCACAACCAAACCTGTTGTTTCATCGATCAGCGGAATAAGCGCTTCTGGTCCAGTGCTTAGATCGACCTCACCCTCGTCGCCGGTAAGGATAATTTCTGAATCATGGGTATATGTGCGGACTGTAGCGCGGTATTGTGGGTGTACCGCTGGTGAGAGCACTACTTTTGGTCTTTTCCCCCGGAAATTATGATAAGCCATATTCACGGCTTCTGCTACAGCAGTAGCCCCATCGTAATGGGATGCATTGCTGACGTCCATTCCAGTCAATCCAGCCACCATACTTTGGTATTCGAAGATGGCTTGCAAGGTGCCTTGAGAGATCTCAGGTTGGTAGGGTGTGTAAGCCGTGTAGAACTCCCCGCGTCGCAAAATTGCATCAACAACAGCAGGAGTGTAATGGTTATATGCGCCAGCACCAAGGAAGGAGATCAGCTCCCGGGCGGAGTCGTTTGCCCAGGCAATATCCTTCAGTTCGGTGAACACCTCTAATTCTGTCAATGCAGGGGGCAGATTTAATTCTGGAAATCGATGTTCCGCTGGGACATCATTGAACAGGTCCTCAATACGATCTATGCCGATCGTCTGTAACATAGCCTCGCGATCTGCTTGTGTATGGGGAGTAAACATATTTTTCTCCAATAATCAAATGCTTTTTAATCTACTCGGGTGAAGTTGAGAAATTAATAACTCAAATAGTTGATATATCAAATTGCTGATCATGTCTGGCGTTCTTCACAGTGTTTCTGGTAGGCCTCAGGATCGAGAAGAGCATCTAGCTGGCTAGTATCCTGCAATTCTATTTTCACCAACCAGGCATCTCCATAAGGATCTGTATTTATCAGTTCGGGTGTATCAAGCAAATCATCATTGATCTCAATGATGGTACCACTAACCGGCAGATAAACATCAGCTGCTGCTTTGACTGATTCGACCGTGGAGAATACGTCACCCTGGTTTAGAATTTCTTCCTGTTCAGCAATTATTTCCACATAGACCACATCGGAAAGCTGGTCCTGTGCGTAGTCAGTGATTCCAACGGTTCCGGTATTGTCCTCTACCCTGATCCATTCGTCATTATCTGTGTAAATTAGATCTTTTGGGATGTTCATAGCGACCTCCTAGATGAGTAAATTATATAGTGTGGTATGCGCCAAATGGTCAAATTAAAAGACGCACGCGTAGACTGCGTGCGCCTCTGTTTTGGACCTGAGAGATTCGAGCCATTCAAATACTGGCACTTGCCCCTTCGGTGTGGCAATGCATAACCGCCAAACTTTCCAGAGGTTTTCCGAGGCAGGGTCCTTTTTACCTGAGAGTTTCATCTAAAGAGTGAATTCTTTAGGTTTGCCCCTTCGGTGTCCAACATATCGTTGGATCTCTCCTCTGCTCTCGTTAGATTGTAGATGTGATAGTCTTAAACCATTCTACGAATTTGCATTGAATTCGTCAAGACTATAAGAAGAATTGGTCGGGATCAAGTCCCTTCGTAGGTGCCGCGTACCCAATCACCGATCAACCAATATTGAAAATCCTCTCCCTGACTGCATTTAATCCCGGCAATAACTCCATAAATCAGGGAGGCCAATGGCACTACCAGGAGAAATACCGTCGCCAGGAGGGCAAAGGGAACTAATAGCAGTCCGATCAGAAATATGGATAGGGCTGCGGTAACAAGCCATATACCACCGATTAACAACCCAAGACCTATCCAGGTGATCAACTGGAATATCGTGGACTGCAAGGATTGATAGGCAATATATCTGGAGCGATCTTTATATACCAGATAAATGATAAATGCGACAATTGGTCCGAGGATTCCAGTGACCAAATTCAACAATATCGATAGATGGGCGAGCAGTGCCCAATTCCGTTCTGATGAAGACGATATTGTTTGCGAGGAGGGAGGAGGTAGTTGTTGCTCGGCCTGCGGAGCTTCCTCGACTTCAGATTTTACCGGTTCAGCTTCAACAACAGAATCTGAAGGTTCAACCTCAGGAACTGGTTCAGGTTCAGTTTCTTGCTCCTCTTCGGATACCGGTTCTTCCTCTTCGACCTCTTCCGCTTTCTCTTCTTCTGGGTTTTCTTGTGCATTCTCTACTGGCATCGGGGCTCCTTTTCACATAACTCACCGGATGAGACAAGTGATTGAACAGTGCAGATACCATTTTACATGATAAATGCCGTATTAGGTGATGACTTCTTAAAGCCCATCATGTAATGAGGCTTTTCATCCTTTTGAGATTCCTGGATTGAATTTTATACATTCACTATAAAACCTTATATCTTGTCAATTGTAAATTAATTGATTACCAGGCTAGGATGAAAAGCACCGTGAATAGGCTGCTAACAATCAGCTGGCGAAGACCAATTGCTGTTGGACGCATACCCACTGCGGGTTTGAAGGTGCCCCAAATCGTTTCCCCCCACTGTAGTGCATAGGGAATAGAGAGCATTAAGGAAACAACATTGAGTATCGAAAGTATAGCAACAAAAACCAAGTTGAAAGTCGTATAGAGAAGCGCTCTTTGTCCCATTTTCAGCCGGATTTTGATATCAGGTATTGCACCAAGCTGGCGCTGTTCAAGGCGGAGGTAGGCGTATACGATCGAAGCTGCGGATTGAAGCCAGGTCAAGATCAACAGCAACCAACCAATTGGGTCAAGTGCGCCGACTCCAATCCAATAGCCAGCTGGTGCTGCCAAGGCGAGCACTCCACTCCCCACAACTTCCACTCCTATTTGGCGTCGCTCAGCACGTTTACTAACCAGATAGAGATGCCAGGCGAAGACAGGCATACCTGGTAATGCCAGTATAAAAAGATATGCAAAGCCCTGCCAAACCAACCCGATCAGAGCCAATGCACCGATCAAGCCATAAACCCCGATCCAAAACCAGGCCGCATTAAGATCACGGCGTCCTCGTCTGCCGCTATATACTTTGACGACGATAGTCACTGGTTGCCGAATTAAGAATGCTGCCAAAGAGGCGATAATCAGAAAAACTGCCGCCAGACTCCAGGAATTTCCGGCGAATAAACCGATCAATAATGGGCTGAGAAGAAACACCCAGGACCCATGATCACTTGGCAAGGCAACATGGCGGAGGAATAAGTTGTTCTTTCTGAGAGATGTCGTCATTCGATTTCCCTCGATTATATTGCAGGATGTGGTATTTACCCAAGATTCACCGGCAAAACTTGATCAGAGTTTCGACTGAAATAATACACAAGGCGCCAGGTCATTTGAGATCAGAGCAGATCCTGAGGGTCGATCTCCAACAATTCTCTTCTAGCCCGTAGTCGGGCAATCTGGGGAGAGGGATTGTCTTGGCTTGAAATAATCAGGTGGAAATTTGGTGGCAGGTAATCAATTATATATTCGGTCATCTTATGGATTCTCGCTATGTGGATAAAATGGTAATTGTCGAGAATCAAGAAGCGATCTCACTTAATTGGATCAGTTTATTGATGAACCTCCCTAAAAGCGTCTCAATTGTTAGAGATAAAATAGCAGATATTTTGATATTTGATGATATCTTGGTTGACTTTTTATGGACGCATACTAAACATATGATTTGGTCGAGGCATTCCCTATTCTCAGCATATCATTTAACCAGGAGAAGATCGTTCGTGTCCAGATGTATTTAACTAACGCCATGTGCAAGTTTCGGTTTACTCAGAAAAATGTCATGCTGAGACTCCAATTTACGGAGCTGAATCATCCCTGAGACCGCTGCTTTCCATAGCTTAAGGGATTCTTCACTCTCCCTCGCAGGCTCAGGACTCAGGCTTCGCTCGTTCAGAATGACAATTTTCATTGATTTCTAGCGATAAATAAAATTACTTGCACATTGGGTTAACTAATCAAAATAGCGATTATGTAAGGGACAAGTATCAGCAATGCGAATAATGGGGAAGCCCGGCGAGTCTGGTTTTGGCTATCCCAATTGAACAAGTAAACGGATAGGAATAATGCGAGGATACCGCTCGCCAACAAAACAAGCACTGAGAGTAGGGGATCGATGATTGTCTCCTGATTGTATGCAAATCCAAAATAGGCCTGCATCACATAGGTACTGGGGATCAAGCCGGAGAATCTTTGTACAGCTTCTGGCAAAATTTCAGTTGGGATCATCATGCCACCAAGTAATATACTTGGTAGATAAATGAGCTGAGACCACAGTACAACTGATCGGGAATTACTTGAAATCACTCCGATCAACATGCCCAGCGTGGCGAATGTGAAAATAGCTAAGAGGGTAACCAAGAGAAAAGCTAACCAGTTCTCAGGGGGTATGGCATCAAAGAAAGGTGTCGCGGTCAAAGCGATGATAGCAGAAGCGATCAACACATGCGTGGTCATTGAAACAGCTGGAGTAGCGAGTATGGATAGAGCCGGTACGCCGTTAATTTTGAAACTCCGATATATCCCAGATTCACGAGCCTCGACTAATCCATTTGGCTGTCCGAGAATAGCGGCTGACATGGTTGTGAATACAACCATAGAAGGGATCAGTAATTCAACGTAACCAGGATTGATTTGAACCATCACGAGACCCATAACGGCGTAAAAACCGAATGGAAGTAGATAAAGCATAAGCATCGCGCCTGGATTACGCAGTCCTGTTTTGAATTCGAAGAGGAAATGATTAGCAAAAGCGTTCATTCCGCACCTCCATTGGCAGTGATTTCAAGGAATCGTTCTTCAAGAGACGGTCGTTCAACGCGTAAATCGATCAACTTATCACCATTTGACGAAATGAAATCGAGAATAGCCGATACTGTTGGTCCAGGGTCAGTGCTGAAATAGATTGCATATTCATCGTCGAAACGCTCCTGTGTAACGGCTGGGAAATTTTGACCACTATCATGAAGTTGTGATAGCTCTGTACGTACGGAGACCTTTGTCAATCCAGAACCCTTTGCGGTTAGCTCGCGAGGGGAGCCTGTGGCAGCGATCTCCCCTCGCAACAAGATAGCAACCCTATCGGTCATCTTCTCAGCTTCGGCCATGTCGTGTGTGGCAAGAATAAGGGTAGAACCTTGATCTCTCAGCTCCTGCATCATGTCATGTAGCTCCGAGCGGGAGGCGACATCCAGACCAGCAGTAGGTTCATCCAAAATAATCACGGGAGGGTTGTGGTTGATGGCCAGGGCGAGAGCTAACCGGCGTTGCTGTCCGGTAGATAGCTGAAAGTATTGTGTCTTGCGCTTTTCATCTAGACCCAGGCGTGACAGGATTTCAAAACGAGGTTGAACATGATGATAGGCGGAAAAGAATTTCATCGATTCCTCCACGGTCATATTGGCTGGTAAGCTGGAAATTTGCAACTGAACACCAATCACGTTGCGAAGGCTTGCCGAATCACGTTGTGGATCAACATCCATGATGTGCATCGACCCCTGATCTGGTTGGCGAAGACCCTCCAAACATTCCAAAGTAGTTGTCTTACCAGCGCCGTTTGGACCTAGCAACCCAAAAATCTCCCCGCGGGTGACTTCGAAGTTGATTTGATTAACAGCCACAAAATCACCATAGGACTTGGTGAAGTCCTTGATCGATACAACCGAATCTTTCATATCAGCCTCCATTATTCGAGAAATGAGGGTATAGAATAATTTTCAATACAAAGAGTATATACGTTAGAGTTTATTTTTTCATCAACCCAGTGAGTCTCGAACATTAGAATAAGGTTTATAAATCTATATGAAAATATTAATATAAGTTTAGAATATCAGATAATTATAATTGAAAACGTCACATATCGATGATTCTTGTGTCATAAAGGGTAAATGAGCATGAATATTAATACACTGCAGGTTCCAAGCACAAAATCATATACAAAACAAGACCTGATCGAGATCTATGATGAATACAGCCCAGGAATATTTCGCTACTCTGTACGCTTATTGGGAGATAATACGACCGCGGAAGACTGTGTTTCAGAAACATTCAGCCGGTTTCTGGGGGTGATATCTCGGGGAGGCGGACCAACAGAAAATGTCCGAGCATATCTCTACCGGGTTGCGCATAACTGGATCACAGATTTTTACCGACGCCAGCCACTTCCTGAGGTACAAATGGAGATTGACGAACATATCGATCCAGGCTCCAATCCTGACGAGATGGTTTCGGAACAATTCGAGCGGGAAAGAGTACGAGCAGCAATTTTGCACTTACCGCCAGAACAGCAACAGGTCATCCAATTGAGATTTTTAGAAGGCTGGACACACGAAGAAGTTGCAGGAGTATTAGGAAAGAACGTTGATGCAACACGTTCAATGCAGTATCGAGCATTAGGTTCGCTACGTCGAATGCTAATCGATATAGAACACGAGGAAAACAATGGGTAAATCACAGGAAAACAAAAATATTATTAACCCTGAGTTAATGGAGAAGATTGAATTATTGCGCATGACTCCTGAGCGGGAAGCCCAGGTGGTGTCCCAAAGGCGTGACAGGTTCATGAGCGAATTAGAAGCTATGCCTGTGGATGGATCAAGATCTCTATTGGCTTGGTTTATCAGCTTGTTTAAACAAAAATCTGATCAAAATGAGGTAAATTCGATGAATAACAGAAATCAAAAACTACTAGTCACAACTATCATGGTAGTGCTAATTGCTGTCGTGATGGTTTTCGGAGGCGCAACAGCGACAGCATATGCTTCACAAGCGGCGCTACCTGGAGATGCGCTTTATCCAGTGAAGACCGGCCTGGAGTATACACAGGTTGCGCTAACAGGGGATGCTTATAATCGGGCACAGCTGCATTTACGCTTCGCTCAGAGACGAATGGATGAAATTACCGAATTGTTGGAACAAGGACGGTATAAAGATGTGGAAAAAGCAGCCGCCGAATTTGAACTTTACATCCAAAATGCGATGGGAGATCTGCAAATCGTATTGCTAGCTGATCCCGCTCGTGGTGCTGAATTAAGTGAACAGGTGACAAAGGCCCTCTTCGATTACGCCATCGCACTAAAGTCTGTGCTTTCTACCGCACCTGAGACGGTCAAAAACAGCGTTGAAAAGGCCCTAATCGCCTCTCAAGATGGCGCGGGAGAAGAAATTGAGATTACTGGTGTTGTTGTTTTGATTTCAGACACAGCTTTAGAATTCGTTGATCAGGTGTTTGGTATCAACGAACTGACCGAGATTAAGCACGTGGTCGAAATCGGTGATACAGTGAAGGTACATGCCATTCTTACCCATGATGGGAAACTGATCGCCAGTGAAATTGAATTAGCCAGTGACGTTTTCGATGATCAGGATGGAAACGCTAACGATGACGATGATGACGAATTCGGGAATGACAACGACAACGCTGATGATAACTTGAATGACAACAGCGACGATGATAATGGGAACGAAAACGTCAACGACGATGATAATGGGAACGAAAACGTCAGCGACGATGATAATGGGAACGAGAACGACAGGGACGATGACGACGGGAACGAGAACGACAGGGACGATGACGACGGGAACGACAACGACGGGGACGATGACGACGGGAACGACAACGACGGCGACGATGATAATGGGAACGACAACGACGGCGACGATGACAATGGGAACGACAACGACGGCGACGATGACGACGGGAACGACAACGACGGCGACGATGACAACGGGAACGACAACGACGATGATGATGATAATGGCAACAGTAACGACAACGACGATGATGACGACAATGACAGCGACGATGATGACGAAGAGAAGGATGATTGAATCATTTCATTCCTCCTTCCCAAGATAAATTCTTTCTAGTGAATGATATTGATCTGGACAAATCCAAAAAAGTGCTCGAATTCAAGGATGATCCAAGCGAAAATATAAAGTGACTGCATGTGCTGCAGGTTGGTTAATCTCCGACCTGCAGCTGCGCAGTTTTGAATTGATCATGGATAAAAGCCAATATTCACAATTGTTGCTTAACCCAGAGTATCCTCTGGGCCGGCTTCGAAAAGCACTGCAAACATTATTTTCCAGTAAGCTAATATTGGGGTTGATCCTATTTGGCGTTTTCTTGGTTTCTCTTTATCTGATTCAATTCTCCACCCCCAACCTTGCGGGCAATGATGGTTATTATCACATTCGATTCGCTCAAATAATGCGTTTTGAGGGTTTAAAACCTGATTTTCCCTGGTTGCCGTTAACAATACTGAGTTCCGGCGAGTTTTATGATCACCATTTTCTTTTCCATGTCGCATTAATCCCATTTACATATGGAGATCTCATTGTGGGCGCGAAGTGGGCGAGTATATTCTTCGCAAGTCTCACCTTTCTCAGCGTTTGGTGGCTGCTGCGAGGACAGCAGCTACCTTACGCCGCGCTTTGGGCCTTGGGATTATTGGTGATATCCGAAGCATTCCTTTATCGAATGATTATGCCTCGCGCTCAGTCTTTATCTCTGGCGATACTTGTGTTGGGACTCCACTTTCTCCTCCAAAAAAAGTATAGATATTTGTTGCCATTGTCCTTCATTTATGTTTGGATGTATGATGGGTTTCCGATGATTTTGATCCTGGTTGGGGTTTACCTCGTCTCTACCTGGATGATCGAAAGAAAATTCAATCTTGTTCCTCTCTACTATGTTGTCGGCGGGATATTTCTAGGACTTTTGGTCAATCCATATTTTCCCCATAATGTGATTTTTAGCGTCCGCCATACGCTGCCGAAGTTAATAAATGCAACGTCAGTGCGAGTAGGAAACGAATGGTACCCGTATGATACCGGTCAGCTATTAGAGAACTCATTCCTAGCCTTGGTGATCTTCATGAGTGGCGTGGTTGCACTTGGAATGCGAAGTCGACGAATGGATACAAGGACGGCTACAGCGCTATTCATGGCGATCGTCACTGGTTTGCTGCTCTTCCAAGCACGACGATTTATAGAATATCTTCCGCCTTTTGTATTGATCTTTGCTGCCTTTGCATGGACGCCATTAATAGCTGAATGGGAGTCAAATCGATCCAATCGGCAGCGAACTGAAATTAGGTCAGTTGATTCAAAGTTGAACAGTCGATTGCGTGGCGCGTTGAGTATCTGGCTCCCTCTTGGAGTAGTTGCTTTAATCATGTTAGTTGGAATGTGGTCCTCCGTCCAGGACGCTCAAGCCAGTATGGAGAAATCAAAACCTGCGGATAGATATGGGCAAGCATCCTCTTGGTTAAAACATAATACACCGGAAGGCGCTCGAGTCTTTCAAACCGATTGGGACGATTTCCCTAGACTTTTCTTCTATAACACCTGGAATTCTTATTTAATCGGACTTGACCCAACATATCTCCAGCTAAAGGATAAAGAGTTGTACGAACTTTGGGTGGATATTACTAAAGGCAAGGTCGAAGATCCTGCCAGGTTGATTTATGAACGCTTTGCTGCTGAATACGTTTTCACTGATTTAGCTCATGATGATTTCATCGCTAATGCCGACGGGGATGAAAACTTAACTGAAGTTTTCAGAGATGAAGAGGCGATTATTTACCGAATAACTCCAGAGAATCTGGGATTAGATTGGTGATGCAGAATTAAACTGGGTGGGAAATTTGATGGGAATAATCAATTTTGGAACGATCATTGGATCAAACCAGCCAATTTGTTCGAAAAATTTCTGTCGAATTGATGCGAAATTTGTGACTCTTTTTTCGCTGATATACGTTTAACTATATAGTGAAGAAGGAATTTGTTCCTGGAGGTTTTGTGCTGGAAGTACTGAAGCCAAATCTGATCCACAAAGCTCAAAAGGCAGATCCAGATGTGGTGGTGGAGCTCTACGAGCGATACCAGCTGCGGATCTTCCGCTACCTGTATTATCAGATCGGAGATCTACAGACTGCAGAGGACCTGACATCTGAAGTTTTTATTCGCATGATCAACGCATTACATGATTATAACCAGGAAAAATTCTCATTCCAGGCGTGGTTGTTTAGAATTGCGCGCAATTTATCGATTGACCATTTCAGGAGGACAAATATTCGCATGGATGTTAGATTGGATGAGAATCAAATCGCAACACATGATGACCCGCTTGATTTGGTGGAGCAGGGATTAACCAGTGAGCAGTTGGGACGAGCACTAGGAAGACTTTCAGCGAATCAGAGAGATGTGGTTATTATGCGTTTTGTCAACGGGATGTCAATCCGTGAGGTTGCCGAGGTGATGAACAAGAGTCAGGATTCAATCAAGGGTCTCCAGCGTCGAGGACTATTGGTCTTAAGGGAAATCCTGATCCGGTGGGAGGTCACTAATGTCTGATTATGACGAAAAACTTGAAGAAAAGTTGCATGCACTGGAAAAGGGTGTGCCATTAGACCGCCTCGTTAAAAGCGAAGATACCAATTCCAGCGAAACAGGGTCTCTGGTAAGGTTAGCGGCCGAGATTCGCATTCTTCCACATCCGGAAAGATCCCCACAGAAAGTACAAGCTGATAAGAGAAAAATTATTAAAGCTGCGCAGGAAAAGCAAGCTTTGAAAGTACAACCAAAGAGATCGAGAGCCAGTGTTTTAAATAGCCAGTGGCTGTTCGTACCAATTTTGGGGGGATTGGCGTTGATGCTCATGATGGCTTGCATCCTTGTTGCTGGAGCTGGTTATTATTTATTAGGTCCCATATCAGCCCACAGGGTGATGTTAACCGATTTATCAGGTAAAGTTCAAGTGGCTAATTTGGGCTCTGAGACGAAATTGCGATTAGTATCCAATGGGGATATGATTGGTACCGGGCAACGAATCATCACCGGCGATGATTCATGGGTTACACTGGAATTTTTTGATGGCTCGCAGACTACCCTATCTCCAAATACGGATCTGGCACTCAATAAAATCGATGGTAATTGGGGCGATATCCTACGAGTAAAACTGATTCAGAATGCAGGTTTAACAGAACACGAGGTGATTCCACTACGTGGTGGGAGTTCTGAATTCAGTGTAATGACACCAACCGGGTCAGCCAGTGTGAAAGGAACAACATTCAATATACTGGTTGAAAATACAGGCCAATCCCTGTTCAAAGTTGAATCTGGGAGTGTGCTGGTAACCAATGAAGAATCTGAAGCTTATATTGTATCGGGGCAGGGTATTATCACTGAACCCGGTAAGCCTCTATCAAAACCGAATTTCCTTTTTGTCCTTCAAGGTGTATTGGACTCGAAAGAAAAGAAAGTATGGAGTGTCAGTGGAGTTCCTGTAACCGTGAGAGGGGGAACCCGCATATCTGGAAAACTGGAGATTGGAGATTTTATCCTGGTCGGAGGCTACATAAAGGGAAATGAATGGATAGCCGATAGCGTTCAGCCTGCTTTCACTGACGATCACGGTGGTGCCTTCACCGGTTTCGTTGATTCAATAGAAGGTAACCAATGGAAGATCGGTGGCAATGAAGTGATCGTTGATAGTGGTACACCAGGGAGTGAATCAACCAATGCAGGCGATATGGTGCGGTTGACATTTGAATTGATACCGGATGGCACCTGGCTGGCTTTAAGGGTTGAATCATTGGAGGGAGATACCGAAGATCGTCAGCCACCACCTCCGATAGATCCAGAAGCTCATCCAGAACTTTCTTTTGAACGTGATGAAGTTGAGGTGATAGCATGTAGCCAGGATAATATGCTCTCTGGAACGATAGTGAATAAATCTGATGAGCCAGAGGATATCGCAGTTGATGTACTTTTGGGATTCACAATCCTTCAAGGTGAGGCGTATGTGGATCAGGTCACAATGGTCCCAAGTAGTTGGGATGAGATACTTCCTGGAGAATCACACGTCTTTGATGTCAAAGTCTCCATGAAAGAGGACTGGATGGAAGCGCCGGGAGAAAGTGAGGTAAAACTACGGATTTACATAGCCCAGGAGGTTAATTGGCCAGATCAGCGCAGCCGGATGACAATGACGATCATTTCGGATTGCGAGTCCCTTCCGCCAACCGAAGAACCGCCAGATGCTGATGAAGATCCCCCGGATGAAGATGATGGCACATGCACAGGTGCCGATCCACATCCGAAAGGATCCAAATTAGCAAGTGAATATGGTGTATCCTATGAAATGATCATGACTTGGTTCTGTGACTATAATTTAGGCTTCGGTGAGATCGATTTGATGTTAGGACTGAGTGAGCAATATGGCGTCCCGGTTGAGCAGATCCTAGATATGAGAGTAGAGGAAGGATTGGGGTGGGGGCAGATCAAGCAGATCATGGCTGACCAGTATGACTCAGATCTAAAGGTTAAGGGCAAATCGGAGCAAAATAAAAACAAAGATAAACCGAATAAAAAGAAGGACAAGTAATTTGAATAATTTGGACACGAAAAGAGTATCTTTTTAGAGTTTATTGGATCGATTTTGGGGCTGTCAAGGTATAATCCTGCGACAGCCCCTTAGAATTTAAGTAATTGAACATTAATGGCTATTTGTGAATTTGGCTTTACCAAAGCTCTTTGCAGAACGGTTTCTTGGCTAGTTACATGAAAATGTGATTGATTTGATTACAGGAGGCATCAATGGAATTTAGAGATTTTGGTGACAGGTATATCGTCAGACTTGACCCAGGAGAGGAAATCATCGAATCTTTAAAGAGATTTTGCAGGGAAAATAAAATTGAATCAGGGAGAGTAATGGGGATCGGCGCGATTCGACAGACAAGAATCGGATACATCAATCTGGAAAGTAAGGATTATATATTCCGAGAGTTCATTGGGGACTATGAATTGACCAGTCTGATGGGGAATATTTCCATTGTGGATGATGAAGTTTTTATACATCTGCACATCACCGCCACGGATACCGACTTCAACATGATCGGCGGGCACTTGGACTCCGCAATCATCAGTGCCACCGCTGAGATATTTATCGATGTTTATAATGAGCGATTTTTGCGGATCTTCGATCCTGATACTGGATTACGCAAACTTGCCCTTAATAAGGATTAAGCCTCTGGAGAATTAATCTCCAAATTTTATACCTTGAGCTAAGGGTAGATCAGGTGAGAAATTGATCGTATTCGTCTGGCGGCGCATGTATGCTTTCCAGGCATCTGAACCCGATTCGCGCCCACCGCCGGTCTCTTTCTCGCCACCAAATGCCCCTCCGATCTCTGCACCAGACGTGCCGATATTTACATTCGCAATTCCGCAATCTGACCCATTGGCAGAGAGAAAGGTCTCCGCTTTACGCACGCTATCCGTAAATATGGCGCTCGATAATCCTTGAGGCACATCATTATGGATAGCGATTGCCTCTTCGAGGTTGTCGTACTCCAGAAGATAGAGGATAGGTGCAAAGGTTTCTTGTTTGACGATTTGGGTCTGCTCAGGCATTTTAACGATAGTTGGTTCGACGAAGTTTGGTCCCAGATCGGGACGCATTTTGCCTCCAGTGAGGATTTCACCACCCTCTGCTTGAGCCTGTTGAAGGGCGTCAAACATTTCTTCGACTGCGGCGCCATCAACAAGCGGACCCATCAAGGAATCTTTGTTAAGCGGATCACCTAGAGTCACCTGCTGGTACGCTTTGACTAAACGTTGGGAAAACTCGGGGACGACAGTACGCTCAACGATGATGCGCCTGGTAGTTGTACATCTCTGCCCAGCAGTGCCGACAGCTCCAAAAAGGACAGCACGCACAGCCAGATCAAGGTCAGCATCACCAGCAACCAGGATGGCATTATTACCACCTAGTTCGAGAATTGTGCGACCAAAGCGGTTGGCAACAGTTTGAGAGACATGCTTGCCAATCTTGGTTGAACCAGTAAACGAGATCAGCGGCAGGCGTTGATCGGAGAGCATCAAGTCGCCTACTTGTCGACCAGAACCGATTACTAAGTTGAAAACACCGCTGAGCCCGTGATCAGACATGACCCGGTTGGTAATGTGTTGTACGGCGATCGCGCATAGTGGGACATGCGAGGAGGGTTTCCATATGACCGGGTCGCCGCAAACAACGGCGATGGCAGCATTCCATGACCATACTGCGACGGGGAAGTTAAAAGCTGTAACGACACCTACCACACCCAATGGATGCCATTGTTCGTACATGCGGTGACCGGGTCGCTCGGATTGCATGGTCAGGCCATACAGCTGTCTCGAAAGACCAACAGCAAAATCGCAGACATCGATCATCTCCTGGACTTCACCATGTCCCTCTGGGCGAATTTTCCCCATTTCAAGTGAAACCAGATCGCCCAGAGGTTCTTTATACTCGCGTAAAGCATCAGCAAGATCCCGGACTACTTGGCCCCGTTTTGGAGCGGGAACTTCCCTCCAGGAAAGGAATTCCTGCTGGGCGGAAGCAGCAACCTGCTCATAGGTTGAAGTTGAAGCCTGGATCACCTTTGCCAATGGTTCACCTGTTGTTGGATTGTATGAGACCAGCAGTTTTCCATTTGGATCTTCGATCCATTGTTCAGGACCGTAACAAGCTCCAGGATTGATTTCACTAAGGCCTAGTTTTTCAAATAGGGGATTCATTAATTGATCTTCTCCGGGTGATATGGGGCGTCGAGGGAGCAATTTTAAATTATCTTATTCTTTTCGAGAGATGCGCGGATCTCATTGGAAAGAGGTTCGACCAAGATATCACCACCAATTTGGACAGTCGGGTGGCTGAGATATCCTCCAGTCCACCACCGTACCTGGTCTGCAGCCTCTGGATCTCGATCGATATCCCGGTAGGTATGTGCTACATCATGGCGATCGAGGAAACGCCGCACATATTGAGTGGAAGCGCACCATCGAGTTCCATACACAACAACGTTGATATTTATATCGTCATCGGACTCAGTAAAGTGAGTATCTTCATGCATTTTAGAGCCTCTATATAGTAAAATTCTAAACTTTATGGCGCAGCATTCAGGGCTTCAAGTTTCTCGAAAAGCTCATAGATATCGGGGATGTGGGGAAGCCGTGGTGATATGTTGTTGTAGTAGATGACTCCTTCACGGTCCACGATATAAAGCGCTCGTTCGGAAAAACCTTCTTTGGAGCGCATTACATTATACAGTCGGGAGACATCACCTTTGGGTTGAAAATCAGCCAGCAGGGGGAATGTGATCCCGCGGACTGCTGCCCAAGCGCCATGACTATACAAGCTATCCACAGAGACAGCGATCACCTGGGTGTCCTGCTTCTCAAATTCTTCCAATTCACTTTGGTATAAACTTAGCTGGTCACTACAAGCAGGACTCCAATCTAAAGGGTAGAACACTAAGAGGACGTTTTTACCGCGAAAATCAGATAAGGAAATCTGATCCCCATTGGCATCTGGCAAGGTGAAATCAGGAGCTAATGTCCCTACCGGAAGACCTTCATTTTCAGCTTCTCCATCCATTCCTGGTGCGGTTTTATATAGATTGGCGACATGTTCGAAAGATCTTGCATCTTCCTGGGATTTATCAGCGGAGAGAGTTAGAATCTCTCGACGCCCCTCCTGGATCATTGCGTGGAGTATCGATAGTGCTTCTTTATTTGGCGAGTCTTGAATTTGACCTTCCAATTGGCTGAATCTTTGTTCGAGTTCATTCATTCGATCAGTTTGAGGGGTTGTCATTACAGGATCTCCTAATTTACATTTTCTAAATCCAAATGAATAATCAGTTGGAGTCAGTGAAGGTGATTGTTTTCATAAAGCGAATTGAGTTCGCAACCATTAAATTCATTTTCTAAGCTCGTTCCTTATTGTGCATAATTATAACAAGGCAAGATGTTGAGGTAAGACCAAGAGTTTTAAATACTATTAATTGTTATTATCTCACATCAAGTTTTTCTGTCAAAGACAGCGAAAACACTCTGTAATTTCGATGTTGATTATTCACCGATGATTTTGACGAGAACGCGCTTGCGCCGTCCGCCGTCAAATTCAGCGTAGAATATCTGCTCCCAGGGTCCAAAATCCAATTTTCCGTTCGTCACTGCAACAACGACCTCGCGACCCATCACCTGTCGTTTCAAGTGTGCATCACCATTATCCTCACCGGTACGGTTATGCCTGTAATGATCGATGGGTGCATGGGGAGCAAGCTCCTCGAGCCAGTCTTCATAGTCTTGGTGGAGACCACTTTCATCATCATTGATGAAAACAGAAGCGGTAATGTGCATGGCATTGACCAGAACCAAGCCTTCTCGAATTCCACTTTTGCGTAATCCTGATTCAACCTGTGGTGTGATGTTAATGAATGCCCGACGACCAGGTACATCGAACCATAATTCTTCACGATAACTATTCATTTGTATCTCCTTGGAATGGGTTTTAAAGCGTACTTTACTGATGTTTTCAAATTAGCTGCGCAGATACACTGATTATGATGATATCACCAATAAGTATAAAGAATTTTATTGATGATTCAGGTTATTTGCGCTGCATGAAGATAAAATAGCCAGCCTATTCGTAATAAATCGGTAATATTAATGTAACAAGAAGTCTAAATGTGCGTTTATTATCCCATAAGGTTAGTTTTTGGTTAGTCCTTAAGTACTATTTTTGTGGTAAGCAATTCGATTGGGGATGATGAATTTTACATCTTTGATGAATTGTTCAAAGTACGAATCAAGCTATTTTAATCGGGAGGATATTATATTATGGTGTATTCTGGTTGGCTAATTCTAGGATTGACTTTGATCTTAATTTTACCTATTATTCTCACCTCCCAGAGGGGATTTCATCCATTCTTAATTAGGGCGAAATCCAATAATCCCCGCAAGGATCCAAGAAAACGATCTGAATAATTATGATTTTGTGTGCAATTATCTGGGTTTTATTTGTGCAGTGAATAAATTAGATGAAGAAAATTCCACCTGCAAGGCAAGGCGTCGATGCAGACATGGAATCCTCTCATGATGGCAATCATCTTCGGGCTGGTGAGCACCTGGTTCCGTTTGTTGATCTGAAACGTCAATACTCGCATCAACGCTATGAAATCAGGTCAGCGATAAACCGGGTGCTCAGCAGCGGCTTCTACATCTCTGGTCCTGAAGTAGAAGCCTTTGAGGATGAATTCGCGAAATACTGTGCTGTCCCTTATTGTATCGGGCTCTCCAATGGAGTAGATGCGATCGAGATCGCATTGCGTGCACTTGCTATCCAATCTGGAGATGAAGTTATCACGGTGGCAAACGCAGGAATGCATAGCACGGTGGCAATTCGAGCAGTTGGTGCGGTACCGGTCTTCGCGGAAGTAGATCCAATCACATTGTGTTTATCACCAGAAGGTTTGGATAAAGCAATCACCTCACGTTCACGTGCCGTGATCATCACGCATTTGTATGGGCGGGTTGCTGATTTGAATGCATTGTGTGATAGGGCTCGAAAGTCGAACTTAGTAATTGTCGAAGATTGTTTCCAGGCACACGGAGCAACTTTGAATGGGATATCTGTTGGAAGTTGGGGTGACGTTGGTTGTTTCTGTTTTTCTCCAACCAGGGTTCTCGGTGCGATGGGGGAAGCCGGGGCGATGATCACTGGTGATCTGAAGATCGCCGAGCATGCACGCCTTTTACGCCAGTACGGCTGTGGTCATGATTACACTTCTCATCTACCAGGCGGCAGGTCCAGTTTTATGGATGAATTTCAGGCGGCTGTCTTAAGGGTGAAGTTGCCCTTACTTGAGGAATCGAATCTAAAAAGACGTTTGATAGCTCAGACATACCATATCAATCTCAACACGTCTCGTCATAAACTTACTAATGATTTTCAACCTGAACAATGCGTATATCAATTCTTTGTGATCAGATCTTCACAAAGGGATCGCTTGATGAGCATATTAAAAAATAGAGGCATTGGATGTGTTGTCCATTATCCAATACCGGATCATCTTCAACCAGCCTGCTCGGACTTAGGATACAAGCCTGGCGCACTACCGGAAACGGAAAAAGCGTCAGCCGAGGTGCTATCCCTTCCATGTTATCCCGAGCTATCTGCTGCGGAAGTGGAACAAGTCTGCCAGATAATCAATGATGCATTAAAAGAAGCTGTGATCTGATAACTATTGTTTATGTGAGAGAAGATTTAAAATCGACAACAGTTTGCAGAATTAATTGAAATGCGATCTTGATAATACTTGATCGAATTGGACTCTCCGGGGTGGAGATGGAGAATGGGTTTAATTTCAATCATCGTTCCTGTTATATCCCAAGTAAATAATCTGGTAAATAAAGCCAAGCAGCTTGAGTCGCTGGCCGAAGTAGTTAAGGACCATGATTTCGAGTTCATATTTCTGGATAATGGTTCTCATGAAGCTTCAGTTGAAGCGTTGAAAGATCGCGCTGATAATGATAAACGTTACCGGGTTGTAATATTGACGCGTGATTTTGGTTCTACAGCCCTATTCCTGGCTGGGATAGCATATTCATCGGGAGATTGTGCCATTTATTTTGCAGATAATCTTCATGATCCCTCGGAAATATTCATTGAACTGATCAGTCACTGGGAAGCCGGGTCTAGAATAATATTTGGTATGCGAAGGCAAAAACTCACAGGTTCATTTCGGACGATTCCTGGCATACTGAAAAACTTCACCTCAAGCCAAACGGGATTTCCTAATCGATTATCCCTCGGCGAGATAAACTTTCTCTTGATTGATAATCAAGTTATGTACATCCTTTCACAGGTCTCGTACACACAGCACGATATCGTCGAAATTCTCGCTTGGACAGGGTTTCAATCACAACTGGTTGAATATTCTCACCAGGACTTAAGTGCAGTGGAAGGACAGTATTTCTTCCAAGACAAACTCATCACTTTAAAATCCGGTATTGATTTAAGTGCCTCTGAGACATATCGGAGTAGTTTAATTATTGGAATTCTACTGGCTGTTTTTGGCGGTTTAATCACTTTCGGACTTTTTGCTGCCCCGAATAATTATCAAGGGGTTATCCCAGAGTGGTGGTGGTTAATCAGCTCCATGATGCTCGTTTTAGGTACACAAATGAGTCTGGTTGGAATACTTGGGGAGAAACTCCACCAATCATTAGTAATGATTGGCAATAAACCTGTTTTCATCGTCGATACTATCATCAACCCACCTGCTCAATCTACTCTAAAAGGGAGAGAAAAGTTAGAAAAAATGATTCTCTCATTATGGAGTATTCGTAAGCAGCGCATCGATTATTCCTCTCATACGATTTCAGCAACATCTGATGAAGAGTCTCCAGATTAAATAAGAGATAATTTTCAGAATCACATTCTGGACACTTTTTTCCAAATAATCCAAATTGTTCGATTTGGATTATTTGCGAATCATTGTCCAGCAGGTGAGTCTAGATAAAAAAATTTGGCCTCTGTACCGGCTTACCAAAGTTATCTATTGTTATGCGTATAGGCATAATCTCCGAATCGATAAAGGATGAATGATTGATGAAGATTGGGGTTAATGACGGATATTTCCAATGACTTAGATGACAAATAATAATGATATGCGTTACAATCCCTGGTTGATAATCAATGTCGAAAAGAATTTTAATTGTAGATGATGATACCCTGCTGAGACGCAGCCTGGCCTTCAATCTCGAACAAGCTGGTTATGATGTGAACACAGCTGCCAACGCTGAAGATGCCCTCGTATTGGCGAAGCAAAATGTGTTTGATCTGGTGCTGTTGGATATCGGTTTACCGGGAATGGATGGGTTAGATGCTTTAAAGCAATTTAAAGAACAGTTTGCTGTCCCGGTCATCTTTCTCACTGCTCGGCGACGTGAATTAGATGAGGTCGTCGGACTTGAACTGGGAGCAGATGATTATGTCACGAAACCGTTTGACATTGATGTGCTCCTGGCGCGAATAAAAGCAGTGTTGCGTAGAGTTGAAGACTCAACCCATCCGATTCAAGAAAGGGCTTCCTTGGTTGTGGGGGACATAGAGATCGATGCAGGTGCCTATACAGTGAAGGTTACCGGGGAACAAGTGAATTTATCTCCGCGTGAGTTTGATTTATTGTATACCTTTGTGATGGAACCAAACCGGGTGATCTCAGTTGAAGATCTGCTGGCTCGAGTTTGGGGAGCGGAGTATATCGGCCAACCACAGGTAGTTTACGTTCACATCCGCTGGCTTCGGGAGAAGATCGAGGTTCATGCAGAGCGCCCTCAGCGAATAATAACCATTCGCGGAAAAGGATATAAATTTGTCCCCCAGGAGGCTATTTGATGCGCTCACTGCGTAATCGTTTGATAATCAGCCATATCCTTCCGATACTGGTGATCATTCCCCTTGCTGGGCTCGCGCTCTTTTATGTCTTGGAGACGCAGTTTCTACTTCCTTCTGTTGCAAATAACTTAGCGCAAGATGCGCGTTATTTAGCAGAGCTGAGCCGGACAGAGTTCCAATTATTCGGCAATCCGGTCATTGTCAGCAATCTGCTGAATCGGGTACGCATCGATCCTGCCTTTCGAGTAATGTTTTTAGATGAAAATGGAGCGATTTTGTTCTCAAGCGATCCCGATGATACATCTTCCCTGGGACAGGTTCTGCAGACCGATGGTTTGAATCAAGCTCAACTCGGTGAGCAAGTAATTCAAACCAATTACTCGATCTTCAGATTAAATAATGTCTTGGTGGATGTATTTTCGCCGGTGATAACACCTCAGGATGAGGTAATCGGCGTCGTGCGTGTGAGTTATCGAAGTGAGTCTCTTTTCCAATTCTTTGCGCGATTAAGGAACCTGATCACCTGGGTATTGATCATTGGTTTGTTTGTAGGCACGTTTTTAGGCTCCATATTGGGGTTGAATATTGGTAATCCGATTCGTAGAGTAACAGTTGCAATTTATGGATTGGCGCAAGGTGTGCGAGAAGAGAAATTACCGGAGGTAGGTCCGGATGAGATTCAGAACCTCTCGCGGGCTGTTAATCATCTCGTGAGTCGATTGGATGAGCTGGAGGAATCACGCCGTCACCTCCTGGCAAATTTGGTCCATGAACTCGGACGTCCCTTGGGTGCAATGCGCTCGGGAATTCATGCCATTCAACGTGGTGCCGGTCAAGACCATGACATGTTAATGGAACTTGCAGATGGCATGGACGAAGAATCCAATCGCATGCAGCATGTCTTGGAGGAATTAACCCACCTCCACGATCAAGTGATTGGTACCCTTGAATTGAACAAAGAAGAAATCATCCTGGCCGAATGGTTGCCGAATATTTTACTTCCGTGGCGACAGGTAGCTCAAGAGAATCAACTTGACTGGGAGGAAAAAATTGCTTCTGATCTTCCAAAAATAAATCTAGACCCGATCCGGATGGCACAGGTGATTGGAAATCTTGCCAGTAATGCTGTGCGCTATACACCAGCTGGTGGCTCAATCAAATTCTCAGCTGTTTCATCGGATAAGCAAGTAATGTTTAATTTCGAAGATACGGGTCCAGGCATCGTTCCTGATGAGCAAGATTTGGTATTTGAACCATTTTATCGTGGTGATCAAGGAAAGCGGATTAAGCAAGGCATGGGATTGGGGCTTAGCATAGCCCGGGATATTACTCATGCGCACGGGGGAGAAATTGAGCTGTGGAGTGAACCAGGTGAAGGAAGTAAATTCACCGTTTGGTTGCCTTTAATATAAACCAACCTTCACTATTCTTTTTCCAAATACATCCAAAATAACAGGTATACATACATAAGCTGACCTTAAGCTTGTTAATAGGTTACTTTAAAGACGCCAGGGTCGAGAAAAGTTATCCTTACGCAGAGTCTTTTCAATAATTGAGGTGCATATGTTTAAGAAAACATCAACATTACCTGTATTAATGCTCCTGCTTGTTTTTGCAGTGACAGCTTGCAGCCCAAGCCTGGCAGCTCTACCAGCAGAGGCATTGGGAGTGGCAGAGTCTGAAGTCAAATCGTTGCTCAAGGAAAGCGGGCAAGATACCCTGGACGAACCACCGCCAGCGCCAGTTGAAAACGCGGTTCCTGCTCCTGTCGATCCAGGTTTACTGGCGGCGTATCAGAGCACACTAGTTAATATATACGAGCAGGTAAATCCTTCCGTCGTGAATATTCAGGTGTCGAAATCGGCAGTGCCAAACGCGTCCGGATCTCCAGAATTTCCCTTCTTCGAGTCCCCTGATAACCCTGAATTACCTGGAATCCCCAATATACCTGAATCACCATCACCATTTGGTCAAGGACTTGGTTCGGGCTTTGTATGGGATGAGCAGGGGAACATTATCACTAACAACCATGTCATTGCAGGAGCTGATGAGATTGAAGTCACCTTCGCAGATGGAACAGTTGTGCCGGCAGAGCTGATCGGGGCCGATCCCGACAGCGATCTGGCTGTGATCCATGTTGATTTACCCTCGCAGCAGCTCATCCCCGTGGAGGTTGCCGATTCAAATCAACTACGTGTAGGACAGCTGGCGATCGCAATAGGAAATCCATTTGGGCTTGATGGCACCATGACTGTGGGTATCATCAGTGCCTTGGGTCGTTCCTTGCCAGCCAGTGATAATCTATCCGCTGGTCCGGTTTATCGAATTCCCGATGTGATTCAAACGGATGCGCCAATAAATCCCGGCAATTCCGGTGGTGTGCTTCTCAACGATCGAGGTCAAGTGATCGGAGTGACTGCGGCGATCGAATCACCTGTGCGTGCCAATGCGGGCATCGGTTTCGTGATCCCCACCGCGATCGTTTCCCGGGTCGTACCACAACTGATTTCTGAAGGGTTTTACGCTCATCCTTACCTGGGTATTAGCGGAGTCTCTCTCTATCCAGATCTGGCCGAAGCGATGAAATTAGAACCGCAGCAAAAGGGCGCCCTGGTTGGGGATGTGGTTGCCGATGGACCTGCGGATAAGGCCGGTATATCAGGCAGCAGCCAACAGGTTACTATCGATGGTTTCGATATCCAGGTTGGCGGCGATGTGATCACGGCGATTGATGACCAGATTATCAATAATATGGATGATTTAATTGCATTCCTGTCTGCCAATACCGAGGTTGGACAAAGTGTCACTCTAACCGTGCTGCGTGATGGTGAGGAGCAGCAAATAGAAGTCAACCTGGAAGCCCGTCCGGATAATGGAAACCAAATTGCTAGCCTCCCAGAAGCGACCCGCAATCGAGCCTGGTTGGGGATTATGGGCCTGTCATTGACACCTGATATCGCTGAAGAGATGGATCTGTCCGGCGATCAGGGCGGCGTATTGATCGAGCAGGTTCAATCCGGCAGCCCAGCAGATCAGGCTGGTCTTCAGGGAAGTTTCACACCTGTGACGATTGATGGTCAGGAAATCTTGATCGGTGGTGATGTGATCACAGCTGCCGATGGCACTAGTGTAACATCGGTCCCAGAATTAGGCGAGTTGTTGCAGGTCGCTGGTATAGGAGAAGAGGTGGACTTGACAGTAATTCGAGATGGGAAGGAGATATCAGTAACAGTGACCTTAGCTGAGCAACCTTAACGAGGATTGTCAGTAACATTGCTCGATCTTGATGGTAAGAAGGTTTTTCGCGGACAAGATCAATAATAAATCTAGGATTGGTAAATTAAGAATAGCAGCCCAGTGGATTGAATTCCATTGGGCTGCTTGTATTAAAAAGTGCGTAAAGAATGGCAGCGAATCAATTAAGTTTTTAAATTAAGATTAGGACTTACGCAGTTGGAAGGAGGACGGGGGGTGTTTGGGCGGGCACAGCCCGCCCAAACACCCCCCAATTTTCCCTGAACTGCGTAACTCCTGTTAAGATTAAGGTTTGATTATAATCAGAGCTTGCTGGAACATTTAAAATGCGCGATTCGTTTAGGAGGTTAGGGTGGACTCATGTTGAGCTGAGTATAAATTGCTCAAATATCGATCGCAAAAAAAGAGAATTGTCAATTGAAATTAGGAGGTTCCAGAAACAGATGAACAGAAAATACTTTCACATCATATCAATCTCGATTCTTTCCGGGATTATCTTAGCCGCTTGTGCAACGACTCCCGGAGCAGATCAAACAGAACAATTTTCACCCTCAAATGCTGTTGAGAAAACCATTTATGTCGGTCCTGTTTTGGTCGATTGCGAAGGTGTTGCCCCACAAAAATGCATGCTGATCAGGGAAAACCCACAGGATGAATACACACTATTCTATGACCAGATCGAGGGATTTGATTATGAAGAAGGATTTGAATATGAACTGGTTGTGAGGGAAGAAATGATAGAAAACCCCCCAGCAGATGCCTCTTCGATCAAATGGATCCTAGTGCGCGTAGAGAGTAAGGAGCCTGTTCCTGTATCCGGAACGGGTGAAATCGAGAATAAAAATTGGGTCTTGAGCTCTTATATGAGTCAAGAAGGTGAGCTGACTGAGATACTCCCCAATACCAACATTTCTGCCACTTTCGCAGAAGGTCAAGTTAATGGTATTGCTGGGTGCAACAATTATTTCGGTGGCTACCAGCTTGTGGGGGACAACATATCCTTTGGCCCATTAGCCTCGACCGAGATGTTTTGCATGGATCCGCCAGGTGTGATGGAACAGGAGAGTGCTTATCTCTCAGCACTGGGAGAATCTGCAACTTACGAAGTGACAGACGAGAGTCTGATCATTGCCAACGCCAGCGGGGATATCATATTGACTTATGCTGTCTCTGAGCCATTGGATCTAACCGATACTAATTGGCAGGTGATCATGTATAACAATGGTAAGGAGGCTGTCGTTTCGGTGATACTTGGAACAGAATTGACAGCTATTTTCGATGATGCTGGTCAATTAAACGGTTCAGCAGGCTGCAATAATTACACAGCTGCTTATGAATTAGATGGGGAGAATATTAGTGTTGGACCCGCTGCGGTGACCCGGAAGTTTTGCAACGAGCCTGAAGGTATCATGGAACAAGAATCGGCATATCTAGCCGCATTGGAAAAAGGGCATTCCTACCAGATTGAGAATGACCGTTTGAAATTGTTGGATATGGATGGTTTGCTAATGGTGGAATTTCAGGTTGTTAAGTCAAAAACTTTGACAGAGACTG
>Ga0209742_10000231_pt1 | contig 31334 bp, 29 predicted proteins | sample DeeMarSeWOR38_10_FD_187462 | JGI IMG/M metagenome (GOLD analysis project Ga0209742, IMG submission 187462) | Marine sediment microbial communities from White Oak River estuary, North Carolina - WOR-3-8_10 (SPAdes) (version 2) | ecosystem: Environmental > Aquatic > Marine > Intertidal zone >...
TTCAGCTTCATACGTGCTGATCTCTACTGGCAGTGGACCGCGGCCTAACTTGGGGACCAATTTGGACTCGTCCACGATGACCACAAATCGCCGGGCGTGGCTTTCAACGATCTTCTCTCTCAGTAATGCATGACCCAAACCTTTGATCAGATTAAGCTGTGGATCAACCTCATCAGCGCCGTCCACGGCCAGATCGAGGGTTGGCGATGGAGATTCTGGGGATAATCCGGCAAGTGAAACGAGAGGGATACCCAATGAGCGTGCTTGACGAGCAGTCTCTTTCGAAGTGGGCACACCGGTGAGATCCTGCAAGGAACCATCCTTGACCTTCTCCCCCAGCATTTCGATGAAGATCTTCGTGGTAGAACCAGAGCCTAAACCCAAAATCATACCGTCTTCCACGTAGCTCAAAGCCTGTCTGGCTGCCAGTTGTTTGAAATTCATCTATTTCTCCGAGAATAATGATAATTGATCGTTCACAATGTCATAAGTATAACGCTTCACCTAATCTACCTGGGTGACATTCTCTCTACTGGTATGGACGAGGTAAATACCAGCCAAGACAGCCGCGCCACCCAACAACTGGCCAGCTTCAAGTGGCTCGCCCAGGAGAATTATAGCCAGGAGAGCCGTGACCACAGGTTGCCCAAGCATGGTCGGGGCTACAAGCGAGGCTGGCAAGTGTCCCAACGCATAGCCGACCGCCAGGTAGCCACCGGTCTGTGAGATCAAAGCCGCGCCAAGGAATGCCAAATAGCTCTGTAGTGGGTAACCAGTGACTGGCAGCCCAACGCTGAGGCTGAATCCTAACAGACTGAGACTGCTCACCAAACCGACAATCCATATGTAAGAAAGCGTATCCCAGTGAATGCGCCCACGTTGGGTGACGAGGAAGTAGCCTGCATAAAACACGCCGGCAGTGATCGCCAGGATATCGCCAATTCCCAAAGTCGGATGGCGCAAGAAATCTGTACCCAAGACAATAGCTGCTCCGGCCAAGGTGAGCACTAAACCGATCCAAAACGCGCGTTTAAGTCGCTCACGCCAGATTAACCAGGCGAACAAGGCAACCCATAGTGGGGCTGTATTGGCCAACAATGTAGCATTGGCGGCAGAAGTGAAGTTAACTGCTGTATTCCAGAAACCATGATCTAAGGCAGTTAGGAGTCCACCCAGGATCGGGAAGACCAATATCTCACGCCGGATCGGCGTGCCTCGGCTTCGCCGGATGATAAAGAAAGGCACCAGGATGAGGGTCGATAAACCAAGCCGGTAAAAACCGACCACTGGTCCTGGTGCATTAGCCCAGCGGACGAATAGCGCGGAAAAGCCCAGCGCGATAATTCCTGAACCCAATGCAATATATGGCAGATATGGGTTTCGCTTTGAGGTTGATGAAGGCAATGCAGTCATTGGATTGACCCAATTTTAATCTTAACAAATTCGTTTTAAGAATATCTTTGCGGATTCTTTAAGATCGCGGTATAATACTGCCCGCACAAATTAACGCCTTTCTGCCATCCGGGGGGCATTAATTTTCTGAGGTTAATCTTAACGGGGCGAGTGAGGATGAAAGCCAAGATACTATGGATTGAGGGCAACCAAGCGAATAGCCCGTATTTTGTTCCAGACTTGAGGAAAAAGGATTTTACGGTCGAAATTGTTTCGACTGGTAAAGCTGCCCATGCGTATCTGTCTGAGAACAAGTATGATCTGGTGATTCTCAACGCGGCATCTTTCCGCACCAGCGGTAAACGAATTTGCCAGGGGATTCGGGATGATTGGGAAAAACTGCCTATCCTGATGATCGCGAACCCGGATAAACCGGTCACAAAAGATGTGGGAGCAGATGTCCTCCTGGAGCTACCGTTTACCATTCGCAAGCTCGTCAATCGCATTAATCCTTTATTACCTCATTCTAGCGATGATGTCATGCGAGCCGGTCCGATTCGACTTGATGTAGAGCGAAGGATAGTTCGTTGCCTGGAAAAAGAATCTCATCTCACGCCAAGGTTAACCAGCTTGCTCAAATACTTTTTGGAACATCCCAATGAAGTGTTGGAAAGGGAGGCTCTGTTCCGTCGAATCTGGAACACGGAATATACAGGGGATACGAGAACGCTTGATGTACATATCAGCTGGATCCGCCAGGCGATTGAACCTGACCCGCGCAAGCCGCACTACCTGATTACTATCCGTAGTGTGGGTTATCGATTAGATATTTAGTTCCCATTCACGATTCTTTATTTACGAAGGTTTGAATTGTATCGAGGTAATACTGAGGTAAGCCGATATCATATCGGCGACCTTCCATTACCAATCCGAGGAAACCGTCCTCCTGGCGTAATCGATCCAGAGCTGAAGTAAGCTGGAACTCTCCCCGTTCGCGAACATTATGACTGATATGCTCTTCAAGATATTCAAATAACTTGGGTTTAATAATGTAAAGCCCAAAGACTGTCAGGTATTCATCTTCAGACAAACCGGGTACGAGTAAATGCCTGCGGGCATAATCCAAGGTAGGTTTTTCAGCGAACTCGGTCACGTTAATGAGACGTTCTTCTTCAAGCCATACGCCTGCAACTGTGCCAAAATTGGCGATCTGGTTCTCCGGTGTGCGCCGCAGTCCCAGGACATTGATGCCATGCTGCTGGTAAGCTTCCAGCAATTGCTGTGCGCACGAGACGCCATTTGTTGACCGGTACAGGTGGTCACCCAGCATGAGCAGAAATGGCTCATCACCGATCGCTTCCCTGGCACAGTAAACAGCATGACCGAATCCTTCCTGGTTCGGTTGGACGACGAAAGTCACACTGCGACCAATTTCTAGAATTCGCTGCGCATAGTCTTGAAACTGCGGGGATAACTTATTATAGTTTTCAATGGTTATCTGCGTATTGAAAAAAGATTGGAAGGCATCCAGATCATGTTCCTGGACGATGATCACAACCTCTTCCATTCCAGCTTCAAGCGCTTCTTCAACGATCAGCAGGATGGCTGGCTTGGCGATGCCATCGCGATCGATGATAGGGAAGAGTTCCTTCTTAGTGGCTTTTGTTGCTGGAAAAAGCCGGGTTCCAAAACCAGCTGCAGGGATCACCGCTTTTCGAACCTGCTGACCAGGGCGAATGGTTAATTCCAGGCATTCTACGTCTAGGTCGCGTTCGAGTATCTCGATCACAGCTTGCTGGTCAGACTTACTGCGTGCGATAAACTGGGCGGTGCCATCCCCTTGAGAGCCAACACCTTTGCCACCCCAAATGTGAGGCTTGAGTGGTTCATGATTGAGTACTTGGTGGAGCACGGGTGCAGTGAGCTCTTCCGGGCAAGCCGGAATCGCATACCGGTCGAAGAAGGCCTGGGCCTCAACCATCAAATTGCCTAACTTCTCTCCATCAGAGACTTGCAAAGCCTCCACTGCCTGTGATGAGACGCGTTTGTTGACCGGTCCGAGCAATTCCTGGACACCACGTTCGATCTCATTTTCCGCGAATGGGTAGCAGCGGTTAAGCCGCTTCAGGATTTCCATGGTGTCTTTTTGAGCATTTAAATCGACGATAACAAAATTCAACTCCTTATCGACTTGCAGTTCGATCGTTTCCAGGCGATCGCCATCAAAGATCATCAAGACTGGGCGGTTGCCAAATGCACAGCCCTGATCCATACGACCACAACGTGAAGGGGTGGTGATCTCGCCCATATAGGCCAGCTCCATCTCTCCCCGGATGGTCAATTTTAAATCGTAAATTCGGTTAAAAGCTCTGGCAGTTAGCACACAGATCGCTGCGCTCGATGACAATCCCTTTTTAACGGGTAGGTCGGTTTTGAAGTTGTTAATCACCAATCCGCGCACATGGTAGTGGGTCAAGACTTGGTAAGCGACACCCGCGATGTAACTCCAAAAGCCTCCCTGCTGCGCTTCTTCAAGCAGAGCAGATGGTTCCATTGGTATTTCATACGGCCCATGTTTCAACCCATCTGGAGATGTAGAGTTTAGCACCAAGGATGTCGGGTGGGGTTCCACCTCCGCATAGATCCCCTGATCCGTACCGGTAATCAGCGTGTAGCCTTTCTCAATATCGGCATTGATGCGGCGGTAACCACCGGCCCAATCGGAATGTTCACCAAATAGACAAATGCGACCAGGTACAAAAAGTTCCACAATGTCACCCCGTGTAGATAATTTGGTTATATTCGCCGTCGATCTTCACCAATCGCACGGCTATACCCCCCGGACCAGGAGTCCGAGGCAGATTGAGTTCACTAGAGAGATCATTTTCCCCCCTTGGTCGAAAAACCTGTGCGGCGCTGTGGAACACTTCTCCATCCCATGCTGGATCGACTTCCCAGTAATCCAGGTCGGATAATAGATGCTCCTGGAGAGCTAGAGTCTGTTCAAACAGCCGGAGATCCCCTGGTTGACCATTTAAACGGTTAATGTCTGTTCTTGTTTCTCTGATCAACTTGAAAGGTTTTTCAGCAAGGTTGACGTGCCGTGTACGGGTGGTATGGATAGCCCTCCAGGAGAGATCGTTAGCGATAAACCTCCTCCCGAGTCGGGAAGCAACAATCGAGGTGGTGCCCGACCCGCAGAAGAAGTCCGCTACCAAGTCGCCAGGATTTGAACTAGCCAGGATAATCCGCTCGAGCAAGGCCTCTGGTTTTTGGGTGGGATATCCGGTGCGTTCGCTGTGCAGGCGGGCTACCACTGGAAAGTACCACCAATCTTCAGGCACTTTTCCCCGCTCCAAGTCAGGCACTTTTCCAAAGCCGGCTTTTGGCGAAGATTCGAAAGTCTTAACAGTTTTTGGGTTATAGGGCTCTCGAACCATATCGACATTGAACGTATATTGAGAGCTCTTGGTATAAGCCAGGATTGTGTCGTGCTTACGGTTGAATGCGCTGCGAATCGGAGAAGGGCCATGATAAACCCAAATGATTTCGTTCAATAGACGATCTGGTCCAAATATCTCATCCAAGAGCACGCGTGCATAATGGTTCGCGTGCCAGTCGAGATGGAGATAAAGGGTTCCATGTGGGGCTAACAGGCGGTGTATAAGCTGCAAACGCGGGTAAAGCATGTCGAGGTAGGCCTCGACATTCGGCCAATGGTCTGGATAACCATCTACCAGGTGCCATTCTTGGGGTTTACGAGAATCTTCTCCCCGCCCAACCCGGGCTGGATAGCGACGATTGGTGAAGAAGGGTGGATCGGCATAGATCAGATCGATCTGTTCTTCGAAATCTGGCAGTAAAGCGGACATAACTGCCAGGTTGTCACCGATGATGAGTCGATCTTCTGCCCTCCCATCGGGATAGCCAATACCCTGTGGGTAGATAAGCGAATCAAGCTCCAGTTTGGCTGGAACTGGTTGAGAACTTGTCTTCGATTCCCAAGAGAGCAGGGGCATAAGTTATCTTCTATGAAAAGTTAAGATGATACCTATCGTTACTCCTGAAACTTGGCTCTGAGGACATCCTCCAATGTCGGCTGGCCAATTTCCTGTAATTCATAACGCACGCGCTGGCTGGGTTTGTTGATCTTGAGCAGGTTAGCCAGGTCAATGGGCGTGCCAATGATCACCATATCGACATCCGCATTGTTGATGGTTTGTTCGAGCTCGCTGACCATCTCGTCTCCATAGCCCATGGCGGGTAAGACAGCACCCGTGGCAGGATATTTTTGATAAGTTCGGCGGATTGAGCCAACTGCGTAAGGCCGGGGATCGACGATTTCGGCAGCTCCGAACCTGCGCGCGGCTACCCATCCAGCACCATAAGGCATATCTCCATGTGTGAGCGTAGGTCCGTCTTCGACGACCAGGACACGTTTGCCGCGAATCGCCTGAGGATCATCGACATAGAGCGGCGATGCTGCCTCAATTACAATTGCATCAGGATTTATGGAATGGAGGTTCTGACGCACGGTAATCACATCCTCAGGCAGGGCGGTGTCGATTTTATTGATCACAATCACATCTGCCGCTCGAGCATTGGCTTCACCTGGATGATATGTCAACTCATGTCCAGGTCGGTGTGGATCAGCGACCACAATATGCAAATCCGTCACATAGAATGGCAGGTCATTGTTGCCACCATCCCAAAGTATAATGTCAACTTCTTCTTCCGCCTGGCGCAGGATGCGTTCGTAATCAACACCAGCATAGACCACGATCCCATTTTCTAGATGCGGTTCGTATTCTTCGCGTTCCTCAATGGTGCAGTCTTGAATATCAAGATCTTCGTACTCAGCGAAACGTTGAACGGCCTGGGCAACCAGGTCTCCATAGGGCATTGGGTGACGAATGGCAGCCACCCGGAAACCCAGATCACGTAATACCTTGGAAACACGCCGGCTGGTCTGGCTTTTCCCCGATCCGGTGCGCACCGCGCATACGGCAACGACTGGTTTGGAAGATTTTATTTGCGTCGTGGCCAATCCCATGAGTCGGAAATCTGCACCTGCTGATAACACGAGCGAAGCGTTGTGCATCACGTATTCATGCGGCACATCGCTGTATGCGAATATAACCTGGTCGATCGATTGATCTTTGATCAACTTTTTCAGCTCATTTTCAGCATAGATCGGAATCCCGTCGGGATAATGTGAGCCAGCCAACCCGGGAGGATACACTCGACCTTCGATGTTAGGGATTTGGGTGGCGGTGAAGCCAATGACCTCGTAATCAGGATTGTCACGGAAGTATACGTTGAAGTTATGGAAATCGCGCCCTGCGGCGCCCATGATCACGGTACGAATGGGTGTCATATGGTTTGATCTGCTCCTATTCGGTAGTATGGTCTCTTTGATCAGCTCACAGAACTATGTTTACATCACATCCGGAGCGGTGATACCCAACAATCCCAGGGCATTCGCAATGGTTTGCTGCGCTGCAGCTACCAGTCGTAAGCGGAATGCCCGCGTGTCAGGTTCCGCTTTTAGTACAGGGCATTGCTTATAGAACTCATTGAAGGCGCGCGCTAGTTCGTAGGCAACATTGGTAATGTGCAATGTTTTATATTCTTGCGCAGCACGCTTGACCTCATCAGGAAAACGTGAGATAACATCGACCAATTCGATTTCCGCTGGGTCGAGCTCATAGTCCAATGCGATTGGACCGGGCAGAGGTTCATTCGTGCGTCTCAGGATACTGTTAGCCCTTACGTGGGCATATTGGATATAAGGCGCTGCCTGACCGTTGAAATCTAAGGCACTTTCCCAATCGAAGGTGACGATCTTGGCGTTGTCACGCGCCAACATCGGATACTTGAGCGCTCCAAGTCCAACTGCATGTGCAACAGCGCTTTGCTGCTCCTCGCTCAGGGAAGGATTTTTCTGCTCAACGATCTGCTTTGCTCGTGCTTCTGCCTCATCTATCAAACCTTCAAGCAGAACGATGGTTCCTTCCCGGGAGGCCATGACAACATTGCCCGGCAGGTTGACTACCTCATATGGTAGGTGCTGGCTGCGGGTTGCCCAAGGGTAACCGGCAATCTCGAGCGTCTTAAAGACTTGCTGGAAATGCAATGATTGGCGGACATCGACGACATAGATCGATTCAGCGAGATCGTAATCGCTGAATTTGGTGATAGCCAGAGCTAGATCCTCTGTGGAATACAAGGCAGTGTTGTCGGAGCGTAAGACGACCAGCACGCGGTATTTCTCTTTGGATAGGCCGAGCTGATCATCGATACGGACGATGACCGGACCCCCAGTGGGGCGTTCGTCTTCAGCTATGCCTTGTTCGATCAGCTCGGACACCACTTTTTTCCCCGGCTGTTCCATCTCTGAATTAGAATACCAGCGGTCGAAGGTTATGCCTAAGATGGCGTACATCTTTTCAAAATGATCCAGCGACCATTGGCGCGTCTGCTCCCAAAGGGCGACGATCTCCGGATCGCGTCGGTCCCACTGGGCATAAAGATCACGCACTTCGGACTCCAGCTGTGGATCTTGCTCCAAGCGCTGTATGGCTTCGGTATACAGTTCTCCCATCCAGCGGGTCGTGTCCTCTGGGGGCTCATCTCCCAGGTGGAATTTCTTGTAATTCCAAAGCCATCTGATCACGTGTAAACCCATGTCACCAATATAGTTTGCACGGATGACGTCAAAGCCGGCGAACTCCAGGATACGGGAGATTGAATCGCCGAGGATAGCGCTGCGCAAATGCCCAACGTGAAACGCTTTATGGGTGTTGGGATTGGAAAACTCCACCATTACCTGTTCCCCCCGGCGAATTCCACGACCAAATTCAGATCCCTGCTCTAATACGCTATCGACGACCCGTTGGGTGAACTGTCTTGTCGAAAAATAAAGGTTCAGGTAACCTTTGATGCCTTCGACTCGGCTGAAACCAGCGGGGATGCCGATATATTCAGCCAGCTCGGTAGCGATTTCTTGTGCACGCTGGGGGATTTGAACTTCTTTACCAGATCGTGCCTCAAGGGCTGCAAATGGAAAACAAGGTATCGAAATCCCCCATTCGCCTGCGAACGGGATCGGGCTCCATTGTAATTCTCCTGGATCAGGGATACCCTGATTTTTGAGATAGGCTTGAATTTGTGTCCCAACTGCTTGCTGTTCGCGATCAAACATGTGATTGATGAGCAGATTTGATTTGTTAGTCCCAGTTACATCTTTACTCTGCCGAGTGTGGATTATAACATCCAACCTGACCTTTGATTAAGGTTGAATCAAAAACGGGAGCGATTGAGCTCCCGTTTGTCACATAAAATAAGCTGAAAATGAAGATGATCAGCTGCCCTGACTTTCCAAAGAAAGCAGCTGTTTCATCAAACGGCTCTTTCGCCGGGCAACGTTGTTCTTGTGCAGGATGCCTTTCACTGCAGCTTTATCCAGTGCACTGATCGCTTTCATTGTGGCAGCACGTGCTTCCTCTAAGTTCTCTTCCTGAATAGATGCACGTGCATCGCGGATGTAGGTGCGCGCCTGCCCACGGTAGATGCGATTGTGTAAGCGGCGCTTCTTGTTCTGTTTATTACGTTTTATTGCGGACTTAATATTAGCCAAAGTATTGCCTCCAACATTTCTTTCCGGTAGTACGGCGAGTAATTTTACTTCATCCCAGGGCTTTTGTCCAGTTGATACGGGAAATTTTTGTTGAAATCTATTTCTATGCGAGCCAGCTGGAGATCGGCTCAGTTGAGCGAACTACATTCATTCCCGCCTCAACAAAGCGTTGGAATGCGGCGTCAGCCTGTTCGGTGTAATCTATAACCCCGGAAATGACTACTGGGGAGGTGCAATCTTCCAACAGGTACACCTTGTTTGCCAGGTTTGGATCGTGCTGCTGAATCTGATCTAAGAGATCCGATATAGTCCAGGCCTCACAGTGGCTTTTCGCTTGCCCGGCAAACAGGATGGCATCGTATGACTGGACAATTTTGAGCAGTCGATCGCTTTTTTCACCAAGCGGGTTACCCCCGGGTCCAGTGAGCACCTCAGGTCCAATCGCCGAGTAGTGTTCTGTGAGGGGGTTATCACCTTTGATTTCAAAATCCGGGCGGCTGTATCGGGCGACTGTGTGGAAGAAGATCGCTTCTTCAACGGAAGACACCAATGCATGGCCAACACCACCCAACATGGCGTGATACGGCCAGATGGTGAGATCGTATTTGCCAAGCTCGGCCAACTTGGTGGTGTAATGCTCGAGCTGCTTCTGCCCGTACCCGGGATCGATGCCCAGATCATCAGCCAGGTCAACATTAAATTTCCAGCGGCCCTGGCGCACATCCTCCGCTGTGACAAGTGTATAGGGTGGTGGGTGTTCGCCCCCTTCGTCTACTAAGAAAATGGGGTGAAAGATTTGGGTAGCCAGGTGGGTGTCCAGGGTACCAGAAATCTGGGTGATGGCTCCCAGGTTGCGGTAAATGAACTGCACCAGGTGGAGGTTGTCATCGACGGCTCCAGTCCCAGAGCGTCCTGCGACGAAGAGCTCAAACTCGGGGATGCAGAAGGTGTTCTGAACATCAATCAGCACCAAAGCGATTTTTATCTGATCCTGGGCTGCAGGTCTCAGGTTGTGTTCATTCGCCCACGCTCTGGCCTGGGAAGCTCGCTCTTCGTAAGGCACTCGCCAAACTTGAGATACTTTATGAGGATCAAAATGGGGTGGAATGGGGAGCTCAGGAAAAGATTTTATTGTATCCAACGAATTCAACCAGTCAGGCTATTGGTAACCTATTCAGATTTGGGTTGGTCTGATCTCTCCGTTCAGTTAGAAAAATAAATTTAAGAGAAAAGATTTAGTCGTGGTGATGATGCTCTTCAGCGGGAGATAATTGGGCGAGCCCGGGGATCTTATGAGCCAACTTGGCCGGAGAATGGATCAGGACAGGTAAATGCTGCGCACAAATCCACAGATCATGTCCCTGAAATTCAAGCGCGATCAGCGGAGTTTGGTTGCTATCGCGTTCACAGTACAAGCAGAATGTGTTTGATTGGGTCATTCGATACCTCAAGTTTAATAAAGTTGATGTTGCTATCTCTGTGTAGTCCACATGTGATTATTTATGTCTTATTTCGAGCTGCCGCCATGAAATGAAGGCGCGGTGATGCCATAAATCTTGCATAAACGCTTATCAAGCATGCGGCTGCGGATGCGCGGATCGAGCTCGTCAACGCTTTTTGATGTGGTGATCACAGTGGGTAGCTGGGCGATATAACGAGAATTAAATAACTGGTAAAGCCTCTCTTTTACCCAGGGTGTCGCCGATTCCGTCCCTAAGTCATCCAGGATCAGAAGTGGTGATGATTGAAAATCATCAAATTGTTGATCGAAGCGCAATTTGCTCTCAGGATTAAATGTTGCCCGCAGGTGATCGAGCAGATTGATGCTGGTGACGAAAATGGGTGGTCGACCTAAATCCTTACGGAAATTCCCGATAGCTGCAGCCAAGTGAGTTTTTCCACAGCCGTAAGGCCCGGATAGAACTAACCAACCCTTAGGTTCTTCTGCAAATCGATAGGCAGCCTGGAAAGCTTTATCAAGGCTTTGTACATCTTGTCGTGATAGGCTCTCACCTTTGCGGTCGCTGAAATTTCCGAATGTGAGTGCATGCAGTTTATCTAAAGATGAATGAGCCGGATGACCAGTATCATCGAAGGGTTGGCGGTAATCGGGTGCAATGATTTCGACCCGAGTGACCAATTCTGGATCGAGCAAGCGTGAACGAATACGCCCTTCTATCTCTGCCAGAGCAAGGTTGGTGGTGACTACCAATGGAAGTTGGTTGATGTAACGGAAATTTACGATTTGGAACAGCTTCTCTTGTGCCCATGAGGTGGCATTTTGGGTGCCGAAGTCATCCAAAACCAGTAAGGGTGAACGTCGAATCTCTTCGAATCGGCTCTCGAAGGTTGCTTCAGGATCATCGTAAGTGAAGCGTAAAGTGTCGAGTAGATCGGGTACAGTGAGAAAAAGGCTTGGAACGCCCACTTCGACTGCAAAATTGGCGATTGCAGCTGCAAGGTGTGTTTTTCCGCAACCATACTGACCCTGTAGAAAGAGCCAACCCTTCAAAGATTGAGCAAACTGCTGCGCCTGGTTGTAAGCCAATTCGATCGAGTCAGCCTGGTATTTACCCTGGCCAATGCGCCCGCGTGGCTCGAAGTTATCGAAGGTCAGGTGGCGTAGTTCATCCAGATTGCTCAATGAAAACAGACGGCGGTGAACCTGCTGGCTGACCTGGGCTTGGCGGCAGGAACAAGTCTGGATCTTGCCGAAGTCTGGGTGGCCGACAGGGACATCTGCGCGTAGGTAGCCCAAACCACCACAATGTTCGCAATTGGGATCGCCCAACAAATCAACCTTGTCGAGCGCTTTTTCGCTTTCAGTGCTCGATGAAGTCGGAGAATTCTCCTTCGACGTAGCGGCGGCGATCCTTTTCAGTGTCTCGTCGATCTTCTCGTTCATCACGACCTCCTTCTTGCCAGCGCTTTAAAATAGCTTCTACGTAGCTCCATCGACGGGCGTTGTTCTCCACAGCGATACGCACTGCTTCTTCAATCCACTGGTTTGGGTAGGTATCCTCGGCATCGCGCAGCGTTTCAGAAATCATCGGGGTTAGCGGCCCGATGTTCTCCTCGTAAAGCTGGTAAATGGTAGGACCTGCAGTTACGATATCCAAGGGTGAGGTTGGGTCACCGGAATGGCGCCATTCCCCACGCGCAATGGCCTGAACGGCAGCGCGTCCTTTTGGTGTGTTTAGAAAGAAGAAGTCTGCCGGTCCGCCTTCCAGATGCAAGGTGGCCTTGAGAAAAGTTCCCCTTTGCACACAGCGCTGCAAAGCGTCGTCTAATTTTGGAACGGTTTGATCGGGGTCATCCGCAAAACCGCGCATGAAATCCTGATCTTCAAGGATAGTATCCCTCTGCAAATATCGAAAGGACCCTTCCATACGATCCAAGCGCCAGAATGCGTACAAGGTGACTTTCAATTCACCCAGGTGATCGATCAGCGGCAAGAGCTGGCGGAAAAAGGGATCAGGGATGTTCGTAAAGTCGATCTTACCTTCCGGGAATCCAGGGAATGCTGTCATCTGTCAATTCAGGACCTCGGGAACTGGGAGCGGTTTACTTCCCGAGTGGCTGCGTTTTCGAATTTGGCCAGGCTGCTGCGGAAGATCAGATCAATAGTTCCCGTTGGACCATTGCGGTGTTTGGAGATTTTGATCTCAGCAACGTTTGGCCGCGTAGAATCTTTCTCGTACATATCGGGCCGGTGGATAAACATAACCACATCAGAATCCTGTTCCAGGCTGCCGCTCTCCCTCAGGTCGGAAAGCTGGGGTTCCTTATCGGCGCGCTGCTCAACAGCACGAGAGAGCTGCGCTGCTGCCAGGACGGGAACGTTTAGCTCCCGGGCGAGCATTTTCATGTTACGCGAGATATAAGAGACTTCCTGGACGCGGTTCTCGATGCGCATCCCACCGCTCATCAGCTGCAGGTAATCAACCAGGATCAGGTCAAGTCGGAATTCAAGGTGCAGGCGCCTGCATTTTGTGCGCAGCTGCAGAGGGGTTAAACCGGGGGTATCGTCGAGGAAAATGCGCGTGTCACCTAAGACTTCGATGGCATGAGCGAAAAGAGGCCATTCATCTTCGGTGAGCTGACCAGTGCGTAGATGATGGATGTCGATGCCGGTCTCCTGGGCGATCAAGCGTTGGACGAGCTGTTCATTCGCCATTTCTAGGGAGAAGACGGCGACATGCTTTTTGTGGGTTTGGGCCGCGTTCTTTGCTGCTGATAGCATGAAAGCGGTCTTGCCCATGCCCGGGCGACCGGCGATGATCAGGAAATCCGAAGGCTGCATGCCTCCTAATAGACGGTCCAGATCGATGAAGCCAGTGGGAACACCGAACGTGTCTTCGCCGCGGCGCATGAGATAGTCGATGCGGTCGTAGTAATCGCTCAGAACCTGCTGGATGGGCTGCAGGTCACGGGTTAGGCGCCGCTCGCTTACCCCGAAGATGGCTTTTTCGGACTCATTCATGACCTCATCGATATCGCTTTCCTCTCTGTATGCCATCTTGGCGATCTGATTAGCTGCTTCAAGCATGCGACGTCTGACGGCGGTCTCCTCAACGACATGGCCGTATGCTTCAGCATGCAAGGAGGTGGGCACATTGTTTATCAATGCCGTCAGGTATGCTGGCCCTCCGATCTCGGCCAGCTGGCCCATCTGATCAAGTTCCTCGCTCACGGTGAGGAAATCGATTGGTGTGCGATGTTCGTGGAGTCGAGTGAACGTCTCCCAGATCCAGCGGTGGCGGTGGATGTAAAAATCATCAGCCTGGAGAAATTGGGCCACATCATAATAGGCTTCCGGGTTGATCAAGATAGCGCCAACAACAGCCTCTTCAGCTTCGCGGCTATGGGGGACCAGCTGCGGTCCAGGAGAGGTATTCACTTCGCTGACAGGGAGCTCACTCATGGCATTCCAATCGGATAATGATTTCCAAGTTGACAAAAAACCGGGGTCACCGGCAAACCAGCCGCTGGCCCCGGCAAGCTGGATAATTCAGGGAAATTAATTTACCTGCTCACCACCGTTTTCTTCATCTTCGTCTTCATCTTCCTCGAGATGCTCGAGGAAATCCTCAAAGACTGATAGGCGCTCAGAGCCAATTTCGGGAAGGTCTGCTTCAGCCAATTCTTCTCCCTCACCTTGCATGTCTTCTTCGGGGATGATCCCGGCCGAGTCCATCACATCTCTGGCGACCAGGATGGGCACATGAGCGCGGACAGCCAAGGCCAGGGCATCGGAGGGACGTGAATCGATGTTCAGGCTGCGACCATCCACCTCGGCAACGATATTTCCATAAAAAGTATCATCCCGTAAGGATATCACTTCAACGCGGATAACCCGTGCATCGAGCGTATGAAAGATATTTTTTACCAGATCGTGGGTTAGCGGGCGGGCGACTTCGACTTCCTGCAGAGCTATAGTGATAGATTCAGCTTCAGGAGTGCCGATCCAGATCGGCAGGTAACGCTCAGCATCAACTTCGCGCAAGATAACAATCCTCTGCTGAGACATCAGGCTAACGCGAATACTATCAATGACTACTTCTACCATATCCGACATTTAAGATCCTCCAAACGCGATCCTTCCCGCTTTATACCACAAAAAAGATAACCGATCGATTATTGTTGGGTGAATCCGGGGAGTTCGTGGCATCATATAATTGGATGTATTTTAACATGGGGTAGGCTGTGATGCAACGGGTGATTGTAGTGGTTACACTAATTGCACATTTATCTGGTATCATGGCGCTCATAGCTGGAGATAAACAGCAAGAATCGGGTGGTCTCCGGGGGAGATTCATCTATAATGCCTGATATCTTATAAATTTTCAGGAAAAGGAGACCCCGATGATGAAGGGTACGATGGATCTTGAGAGCGCAAGCCAATTAAACCAGGATTACCAGCGCGTTGAGCAGGCGATCCGCTATGTTGAAGAAAATTACCTAGACCAACCCAGTTTAATGGATATGGCGCAGAGCGTCGGTCTGAGTGAGTACCATTTTCAACGTTTATTCTCGCGGTGGGTCGGGATCAGCCCGAAAAGGTTTATGCAGTACCTGACAAAAGAACAAGCCAAACAGCTGCTGATGAATTCGCAGGATATCTTAAGTGCAACTTACCAGTCTGGTCTCTCCGGTCCAGGTCGGCTGCACGACCTCTTCGTGACCTGTGAAGCTGTGACTCCCGGCGAGTTCAAGGGACGTGGCCGGGGGGTGCTGATCCACTACGGTTTCCATCCCACTCCTTTTGGTGAATGTCTGATCGCAAGTACGAGGCGCGGGGTGTGCAACCTGATGTTCCTCCAGGAGGGAGATCGCAACGCAGCCATCGCGGAGTTGAGGGCTCACTGGCCGGCGGCGGAGATCACTTACGATCCCGATCAGACACGCGATGCAGCTGATGAGATCCTGACCCTTTTCCAGATGCGATCACCGGATCCGCTGCGGCTTTACTTGAGGGGGACCAACTTTCAGATCAAGGTGTGGGAGGCGTTGTTGAAGATCCCCTCCGGCTCGGTGGTCTCGTATGAGGATATCGCCATCTCGATCGGATCCCCTGCAGGATCACGAGCGGTAGGTAATGCTGTATCTCGAAACCCAGTCCCAGTGCTGATCCCCTGTCACAGAGTGATCCGCAAGTCGGGCGAGTTTGGCGATTACCGCTGGGGATCGCCCAGGAAGAAAGCCATGCTGGGTTGGGAGCTGAGCAAGGGAGATCTGGCGAGGCAAGAATCCGGGGTCGTCGTAGGCGTATGAGCGGTAATCTCCCTTCCACGAAATCAGGTGGGACTTCCAACCTGGCGATATGGGCAGGGCTGATCGCGGTCTATATCGTGTGGGGTTCGACGTACCTGGCGATCTTTTTCGTCGTGCAGACGATCCCGCCGTTCCTGTCGGCTGGAACGCGATTCCTGATTGCAGGAGGCGTCCTATACGGATTCCAGCGCTTGCGGGGAGATCCAGCACCAAAGAGGTTCGAATGGCGTTCTGCGGCGATTGTCGGCCTGCTCCTGCTGCTGGGGGGGAACGGTGGCGTAGTTTGGGCAGAGCAGCGGGTGGCTTCCGGGATTACGGCGTTGCTGATCGGCTCGGTGCCGCTCTGGATGGCTATGATCGATGCGCTGCGCCCTGCAGGCCAGCGCCCGAATCGCTGGGTGATCCTGGGTGTTATCTCAGGATTCCTGGGTATTGTCATCCTGGTTGGACCGGCAGGGATGATCGGAGGTGAAGGTCAGGTCGATCCGGTGGGCGCGTTGGTCTTAATCATGGCTTCGTTGTCCTGGGCCATAGGTTCGCTTTATGCCCGCGGCGCAAAACTGCCATCCTCACCCTTGTTGGGCACTGGCATGGAGATGCTGGCTGGCAGCGCGGGTTTGTTCATCATGGCTACGATCAGCGGGGAATGGGGCCGGTTGGACCTGGCGGCGATCGCAACCCGCTCCTGGTTGGGGATGATCTACCTGATCGTGTTTGGCGCATGGGTGGGATTCGCCTCTTATACCTGGCTGCTGCGCGTCGCGCCGACGATGCTGGTCTCCACATATGCTTATGTCAACCCACTGGTCGCCATTTTCTTGGGTGCCATGCTGGCAGGTGAAGAAATAACCCCGCGGGTGCTGTTTGCAGCGGCGATCATCATCGGATCGGTCATTCTGATCACAATGACTCAACCGGCCTCACAAGGGTCTAAGGTAGGAGAAGAGGTCGCACTGTCCGCAGGGGATGACTAAGTGGCAATGGGGGGGTAATCAGGGTAGGAATCAGAAGGTTTGGCTATAATGGTGTGGATGATCCCCGAATCCCAGGCCTTATTGAAGGCTTTGACGACCGTCGGATCGTAGCGGGTTCCACCCCCAGCAACGATCTCCGCATAAGCCTGTTCGGGGGAACGCGCTAGGCTGTAGGGGCGCTCGGTGGTCATGGCGTCGAAGCCATCGGCGATGGTGACGATGCGGGCGACCAGAGGGATCTCCTCGCCGGCCAGACCCTGGGGATAACCCTGACCATCCCAGCGTTCGTGATGGTAGCGGACGACCGGTATGGCGGGCAGCAAGTAGGGGATATCCTTGATCATCTCAGCCCCGGTCGAAGGATGCAGCTTTATCTCCTGCCACTCTTCTGGCGAAAGGGTGTCCTTCTTGGTCAGCGTCGATTCACGGATGTGGATCTTACCGATGTCGTGCAGCATGGCGCCGAAGCGCAGCTGCTCGCGGTCGAGGGGTTCACCGTTCAAATGATCAGCGATAGCAAAAGCGTAAGCCATCACCCGCTCAACGTGACCGCGCGTGTACTGGTCGCGGACCTCAATGGCGTTGGCCAGGACTGCCAGACTGGTTTCATAGGCCTGCTGGATTTGGGCAACGCGCAGCTCGTGCGAGCGCGCCAGCCGGGAATTGACGACCGTGATCAGGTCCTCCCGTGTGACGGGCTTGACCAGGTAATCCTCGGCGCCCATGTCCTTCCCGGCCATGATATCCTCATGCTCACCGCGGGCGGTAAGAAATATGAACGGGATGGTGACCCACTCCGAGCGATCACGCACAGTGTGGAAATATTCATGACCATCCATCTCTGGCATGGCGATGTCGGACAGGATAAGATCGGGGGTGATATCGGCCATCTTTTCCAGGGCGCGCCGACCGTTGACCGCGGTAAAAACTGTAAAACCTTCCAGCTCAAGCATCTCCTGCAAGCCCTCACGCAGGATGGGGTTATCTTCGACGATCAGGATGGTCTCCTTGTTCATTGCTCAACCTCTGAAGCACATGGCAGACCAGCAGCTGGCTGGGCGGCGCGAACGGCGCGTAAAATAGCCTGGGAGAAGGCTTCAGCCGCAAAAGCGCCGACGATATTGACATCAGCTTTTACCTCGCCAGTGGCCAGAGCGAAAATGGTGTCTCCATCCAGCATAGTATGGGCAGGGCGAACCGTGCGTGCCAACCCATCCTGGGCCATCTGGGCGACCTTGTTGATCTGTTCTTTGTCAAACCTGGCATTGGTTGCCACCAAGCCGATGACCGTGTTTTCTGGCGGGTTTGACATGAAGCCTAATATGCTGCGTCCAACCAGAGACTGCATGACCCACATCGTGTCGGCAAAATAGGGTCCCCGGCCAATCTTCTCCGGGCCTTTCTGAACCACCCGCGCCCCAGCAATGATCTGACCGGTCTCCGGATCGACCACGTCGCCGAATGCGTTGACCGCGGCAATAGCGCCCACCAGGACGCCGCTGCCGATCTCAATGCTGGCTGTGCCGATGCCGGATTTCATTGCTCCAGCCGGGCCGATGATCTTGCCGACTGTGGCACCGGTGCCGGCGCCGACATTGCCCTCGACCGGGCGCTCAGCGGAGGCGTTCAGGCAGGCCTGGTAGCCCATCTGGGCATCGGGGCGAACCTCGCTGCTGCCGACTCCCAGGTCGAACAGGATGGCGGCAGGAACGATCGGCACCCGGGCAACGCGCACGTCGAAACCCACGCCGCGCTCTTCCAGGTAATCCACCACACCGGTAGCAGAGTCCAGTCCAAAAGCCGAGCCACCGGATAAGACGATGGCGTGCACTTCATTTACCAGATGCATGGGATGCATGGCATCCGTCTCGCGCGTACCCGGAGCGCCGCCGCGCTGGTCGACACCGCCGATGGCGCCCTTCTCACACAGTACGACGGTGCAGCCGGTGAGCGCTTCCTCATCCTGGGCGTGCCCGACGAGCAGTCCAGGGATGTCGGTGATGGAATCGTTCAATTTATTGGCCATATCATTTCTTTCATACGGTCAGCAAGATCATAATTCAGCAACCTGGAAGTCGAAAACCCTGCCGATCAGTTCGATATCGGCCTGGTTGTGACCGGTCATCAGCAGGTAGTGGTGCGAGGTGAGTCGATCCAGCATACGGCGTCCATCGAACACTTTGAGGATGGCACCATTAAGACAGTCCGAATTTTCGTATTGGACGTAATCTTTGAGGTCGCCTTCGGCGACGGACATCTGCTCGAAGCTGGGATCGAACTTGGCCAGGGTCATCTCACCACGCGGCAGGCGGGCGTCGATGGCCGAGGCGTTATCATCGACGATGGCCAAAACCTTGGGGCTCAGCGTCCAGCGGGTGGCGAAGGACTGCGGGATGACACCCAGATAGCCGCAGTGGGCGGCCAGGATGTGATCATCAGGATCTTCTACCTCAGGGAAGTGGGGGATGCGCTCGTGCGCCAAAGCGGCCTGACCCATCAGGAAAGGGTACAGGTTGGTCATCATAATGGGTACATCCAGCGATTTGTGCAGGATGTACTTGGTGAGCATTGAGACGAGATCAGCTTCACAGCCCCAGATCATGCCCTGCTGCTCATAGAGCAGGTTCCAGGCCAGGCAGGGGGTGGTATCGGAAAAACGCGACTCGTTGAGGCAGTTGATGCCCACTGCGCCGACGGCATCCATTTCTGCGAGCTGGCGCTTGACGGCCAGGTAGATCTTGGCGGCGCTGTTGACCGCGCGCGGGGAGAGACCGGTGGTGGTGAAATCGCCGCGATCGATGACCGCCTGCGATTCTCGATCCGGGATGGCTTTAGCCTGAGCGCCGAGGGCTTCGAAGCTCTTCTTGACGATGGTCACGCCGAACTTATCCCCTATGCGCTGCAGGCATTCGGGCTCGAACCAATAGAAGCGTTTGAAGATCTCGGACTGGAAGCCCTCGCCCGGGTTGTCCTGGAAGACCAGGAATTTCGTCTCCTGGGATTCTCGCTTGACCTGCAGGGCTTTGAGGATCGTGCGGGTCTGCTCCAGGCTGCTGGGAGCGATGGTCTCGACGCCCGCGGACCTCAGGTAGCTGACGATCTCCCAATCCCACATCAACACGGTGCCGAATTCGGAGGTAATGACCAGGATGGGGAGCTGGATGGCTTTGAAGGCCTGCAGCTGGTGGTAGGCTTCGCCGAGGAACTGGGGGAAGATGACCGCATCGGCATCAGGGAGCTGCTCGCCGAGGGGATGCGGATCGAGAAACTCAGCCTGATCAGAGAGCAACTCTTTCAGGCGCGCCAGCTGGAGATCAAAATCTGCATCACGGCCCTGAACGAAGTAAACGGGAACCAGGCGTGCTTTCATGAGGTCACCTCTGTAGGGTGGGAATGGATGGATGGGTATGAGAGGTTGGCGAGCCTTGCGACTGTGTGCTCACTTGGTCATCAATTAGAGTTAGCGTGGAAATGCAACTCCAAGTATATCAAATGTGGGGTGAAATGGAGAAGCCCTGCAAGTTGACAGGGTGCATACATGGAGTATAATTTTCTCGCAGCACACGGCCCGTTAGCTCAATCAGGCAGAGCAAGCGACTCTTAATCGCTAGGTTGCAGGTTCGATTCCTGCACGGGTCACTTACAACCCCTCCTCAGTGGGGGGTGTTTCTAAATTCATCAATTGAAAGATACAAGGGACAAGGACTAACATAAGCGCCTTTTAATTGTTAGCTCCACAAGAACAGTGCGGGATGCACCTCAACAGGGCTTTGCCCTGTCAGGACCAGGTTGCACGTTCCCTTCACTTCGTTCAGGACAGGCTAATCTTGCACGGGTCACCTTGGTACCTCTCACTTGTGAGGGGTATTTTTAGTCCCTCAAAGGAATAGGCAATAATGATAAGAAGAACTTGTGCTACTCATAATCGCTAGCCCTTCCAGGATGTCCCCTGACAAGGGTAAGCCCTGTCAGGACTAGGTTGCAGGTTCTCTTCACTTCGCTCAGGACAGGCTAATCCTGCACGGGTCACTTTTAAGTGGGGGAAGGATATCCACGAATTAATCTACTAATTTCGGGAATAATTACGGATTAATCCGCGCTCCGCTGAGAAGATGCGGGACTAAAGAATGAACGCGAATTATCGCTAATTTTTTCATACCTGCCCCTGCAGGAAATAATGGGATTTGCACCCCACAACAACTGCGGGACTAGCGCCCTGCAGTAAGTGCGAGATTAAAACTTGGTCGGAAAGACCGAGGGAATTTACGAGAAAGTATGCAAATTATGTTGGATTATTAATGAGAGAATCACCCTGGTCAAGTGCGCGCTTTCTTAGGCAGCCAGGGTTTGATTTTTACGATTGAGTTGGATCATCCTTTAGGAACAATTAACCATGTTCCCAACGCTAATAGTACAAGGCCGCCAACACGAGCCCAATTCAGCGGGATAGGTTCCCCATCCGCAAAACCAAAGGTATCTACCAAAACACCCATCGCCATTTGACCGGTGATAATCATCGAGAGGCCCGCTGCAACACCGATCTTTGGCAACGCAAAAGCAATACCCGAAATAATGCCAATTCCGAGTAACCCTGCAACCACGATCGCTACTAGCGTTGGAGCCTGGATAGCAGAGAAGGCAGTAATTCCTCCTCGAACATAGACTACGAACAAAATTAAACCTGCAGCTACCCCCGCAAAGGCGTTGACCAACAATCCGGTTAGCATTGCTCCAGTATTTTTCCCAGCCACACTAATGAGTGTAGATTGTACGCCTATTGCTAGGCCGCTAAAAAGTGCAACGATAAGCGATGTCAAGATTAATCTCTGCATATTGTCCTTTTCTCATTCACTTTTGGATTTTGACTTCTATACTTCTTCCACAGTTCGGCTGAAAAAACAAGCCGTTCGTTCCATATGATGCATTCTATGAATCCTGCATTTACCCCAGCATGAATAACCCAAAGCATCCAGCCTTTCATTGAGCAATTACAAACTCGTTCACCATGAGGCCGAGCATCCAATCATCAACATCGCGAAAGTACTCAATGCAATGTTTTTTTACTTGCAATGCGCTCCTTTTCGTTTTCCTTCCTAATGGAGACATGAGCCGTCCTCCGGGTTTGACTTGGAACCATTGTAAACCAAAACCAAGCAGCTCCGAATACCTGTTCAGTAGTGTTGTGCGGGATCAAGTTCTTCTACCAGTACACACTTCAACGAGACTGGGGCATACTGGATTTGGTAAGACCGGAGCGAGAAAAGAAGCTTCTTGTTGTATTCAGTTTGAGTGAGGTGCGTCAATTATTGAGTTATCTAAGGAGCCCACACTATTCGCTTTTCACCTTCCTTGTTGCTTGATTTTGATGGGGGTTATTGCTACAATCTTTTTGGATCAACACCTGTTTTGCAGGGATTCCCTGCGCATTGCTTCGCTTATTTTCCAAATAGCGAAATCGGTTTCTCGGCTTCGTTCAACCCCGGATTATGTGGCGGCTGCTATTTGGTTCACCAGATACTTTGTTCGGCCTTGCGCAACATCAATCCATTAACCATTAGGGGGAAGACTGTCTGCAACTTTATGAACCACAAGGAGCATCGCGATGGATGTTGCTCAGCTGCACCTAAATCGAACTTGGCAGTACGCCGCTTACGTAATCATCTGTCTGTTCGCGTTGATTTTCATAATTATCCTACTTCCCTCATCTGGTTCATATTTCCGCCGTTTCTTCGGAGAAACGAATGCAGTACTCGTGCTTTTATTCGCAGCAGTGGCTGGCGCAGGTGCTTTATGGCTATTGCAGTCAAGATTTGATTTCGTGCTGTTCATGGGTAGAGGAACGATTCGAGGACTCATACTGTCTGCGGGGCTCGCAACAATTCTAGCTATCCCAATAGTTATCGCGGACTTTTTCATTCGCTACCCTGAGGATACAAATGTTCCGATACCCCAGGCGATCTTGTTCTATCCTTCCGTAGGATTTGTCGCTGAGATAGTTTTCCATGTATTGCCCTTAGCACTCTTACTCATCATCCTGAACCCGCTTGGCAGGTGGCTTGGAAGCGAGAGAGTGATTTGGCTTGCCATTTTAGTTGTGGCAGTTCTTGAGCCGACGTTTCAAATCCTGCTTGGAGGAGAAGCCCTCACATGGGGATCTGCATATACGTGGATCCACGTCTTTGCGATTTCCTTCCTCCAGCTATACGTTTTTTGGCGTTTTGATTTCGTGTCAATGTATGGGTTTCGTTTGTTCTACTATGCCTATTGGCATATCTTGTGGGGGACCCTGCGTCTGGATGTGCTTTTCTGATATTTCGCTTTCGCTTAACATCTCGCTGGAGCGGACCAGGGATGCACGGCGAATTGATATCGGGTGATCATATCCCTCACCGCTGAGCTCAAAGCTGTTAGGTGGCCAAATGAAAGGTATCCGGTTGAATAAAAATGATAATTATTGTGCCAAGAGAAGGAGAAGTGTGTGAGAATCCAGATTTATACTATGCAAACAATCGAGGAAGCTCTGGCTGTGGTAGCGCTGGGGGTTGATCATATTGGCGTAACACCTAGCAATTTAGGTTTGCCCGGCGAGGTAGACTTTGCTAGAGCTCGAGCGATTGTAGATTCAGTAGGCAGTTCGGCTGTCAGCGTTGCCCTGTCGGTAGAGTCAAATTTAGATGCAATTGAAACGATGGTACGAGCAGTCCGTCCCGATATCTTGCACCTCTGTGGATTAGAGAATACGCTCCTTCCCGATTCAGTGCGTGCTCTGCGGGGAAGCTTGCCCAATATGGAAATTATGCAGGCGGTCTCTGTTTCTGGGCCAGAGGCAATGGATATTGCCTTGGCATACCAAGATGTGGCTGACTATCTCATTCTGGATACTCAAGCCCCGGATATCGCAGGTATCGGCGCGTCTGGCAAAACCCACGATTGGAATATTAGCCGCGAGATTGTCCGGCAGGTACAGATACCTGTCATTCTGGCAGGGGGGCTGTCACCAGAGAACGTAGTCGAGGCAATCAGCGTGGTGCAACCTTGGGGAGTGGACTCGCTCACACACACAAATCGGTCACTACCGGGCGGAGGCTTCCGCAAAGATCTTAACCGCATCCGTCAGTTTGTTATGGCGGCTCAAGGAGCTTCATAAAACATGGCAGGGTCGCAAGTAGTGGTACTCGGTGACGCATGTGTAGATATGGTGATTCGTTTGCCGGAGCGCACATCGGGTACACTTGACATGACAAATTTTGCTCCTCAGTTGCATGGTGGCGGATCTGCGGCAAATGTCGCTGTTGCATTGGCACGACTCGGTGTGCTTGTAACGATGGTGGGGGCGGTAGGGGATGATGGCTACGGTCGGTGGGTGCGAGATGATTTGGGACGTGAGGGAGTGGATGTACAAGGGGTATGTTCGGTCTATGATGCGTTTACCCCGATGGTCATGGCATTTATCGAACTCAATGGGGAGCGGCGAGTCGTTGCATGGCCGTCAGAGGGTGGTGCTCACACGCAACTTCAAGTAGATGATATCAACCCGGATTTGATTGCATCTGCATCTTGGCTGCACACAACAGGTATGTGTCTCAGAGCATCACCAGCTTGCGATGCTGTGCTGTATGCGATGGAACTGGCACGCGATGCACGCTTGACGGTGTCACTTGACCTCAATCTGCGTTTAGAGTCGTGGGGTTTAGACGACGAAACTCGAAGGACATTTGAGCGGGCTGTTGAGTTATCCGATGTTGTTTTCGGTAATGCAGAGGAAGAAATTTTGCCGATAGCTGGTGTCGGTTCAGTGGAGGCTGGGGCACAATACCTCTGTGGCGGAAAGCGCATTGTTGTTGCCCGACAGGGAAACAAGGGAGCGTTAGTCATCACACCAAAGGAGTCATTTCGCGTTCCCGCATATCCAACACAGGTTGTAGACACCCTTGGAGCAGGGGATGCTTTTAACGGTGGCTTTATCGCAGCACGAATCGCTGAGGTTGGTGTAAGGGAGGCAACGAAGTGGGGAAACGGGGTTGCAGCCCTGAAGATTAGTCGGATTGGTGCGCGAGGTTTGCCATCTCTGGAAGAATTAATGGAAATGCTTGGACAGACAAATATTAAAGTTGTAGGATAAAAAATGCAATACAATACCTAACCAATCGCTGTAGCGGACCAGGGATGCACAGCGAATTGATATCGGGTGATCATATCCCTCACCGCTGAGATCAAAGCCGGTGGGCAGAACGAGAGGAAGGAGAAATTATGCAGTTCTTGGTTATCGCATATGATGGGATTGATGACGAGGCAATTGAGAGGAGAATGGCCGTTCGTGAGGAGCATCTAAAAAATGCCAAAGCGATGTTTGATAGTGGCAAATGGCTTTATGCTGCAGCAATATTGGATGATGACGGAAAAATGATAGGGTCAATGGTAATGTGTGATTTTAGTTCTCGGGAAGAACTTGAGAAGCAATGGCTGGAGAGAGAACCGTATATACTTGGAAAGGTATGGGAAACGATTGATATAAAGCGAGCACAAGGTCCACCAAATCTGAATAAATATAATGAATCCATTTCTAGCCAAGAGTAGATACCGACAAGGAAATGAAGAAAATATTCGAGAGTTCGAAATTATACGATGCTATGTGAATTAGGTGATTGTTTTAGATTTTGATGCAATTCATCAATGCAATGTAATCCAATCCGATTATGTTCGTTTCGAGAATGATATGATATTGCAGATGTGCCTAAAAATTACTCGTAACACGATTGAAGGAGTGATTTTTTTAAGACACCGGAAATTTCTGGCTTGTGCTATCAAAAACAATGGTTTTAGTTCTGCCCAATCCAGAGTTGAGAAAACCTGCCTTTGGTGAAGGGAACGCGGCGCGAAAAGCTAATAATGGATACAATGCTAAGGAATTCTAATCTATCATCGGTTAGTGACACAAGCGAACCTTAGATTTCAATCGGGATCTATCCAAATAAACATATAAGCAACGTGTCTATATGAAAAAATGAGAACCAATTTCCTGGTTCTCATTTTTGAATTGGAGAAGTTTTCAGGTCGAGTCCGACTAACAAAAATGCTTAAGAGTTCACCTTTAGGTAGGGGAGTCTACTATGAGGTAAATTCACCTTCTCTAAAATGCAATATCACTAACAATTATTGTTCGCACAAAGTTTCAGCGTGTTGAAAATCTGGTTCTGTAGAATTGATATAATCCATTATCGTGAAGGTTTAATGAATAGGCTCCAGTCTTTCACTTACACAAAAGGCTAAATTACTATGAAATCAGGTTATCCAATTTATTAAGAAGGGAGGCATGACAAATGACTGGTAAAACTCAAAAGGATGGCTATCATGTCGTTGACTTCCCACGTGTTCGCGAATTTGTGATTGACGTCATGATTCCGGTAGAAAAGAAGCATATGATTCATGTTCTCTTCGAGGCGGATGTGACTGATGTACGAAAGTATCGGGAGAAAAGAAAGATTGAGGGAGCAGCCGTCCCTTCTATAACAGCTTTCATCATCAAGTGTGTAGCTGACACGGCCATGACCAATAAACGTATTGCTGCGCTCAGATTCGCTCCCAGGAAGCTTGCGATCTTCGATGATATGCATATTACCTGTAATGTAGAAAAGGAGATCGATGGTCAAAGCCAACCTATGGGGCTCGTTATCCGCCAGGCGAATAGAAAAAATATTGACGAGATACACGACGAGATTCACAGCTATGCGGAAGAAGGATACAAGAAGCAGATCGGACCCATGAAAAATTTTGCTAGGTTACCTAGGTTCTTGCGAGCGATCTTTATCTCCCCCATGATGAATAATCCAAACACGATTGCCAAACGGGGATTCAACATCATAGTTACTTCTATGGGGATGTTCGGTGCAGGCGGCGGCCATGTCATCCCATACCAGCACGCCTCTTTATGTATCTCCGTTGGAGGTATCACCAAAAAGCCCGGTATGGTTGACGACCATGTTGAACCGCGCGAGTATCTCTCGATAACTGCCACTTTTGACCATGATATTACCGATGGCGCCCCCGCCGCACGATTTGCACAAGTTCTCAAGGAGCATATCGAACGCGGTCACGGCTTGCTGTCGGAGGGGTGAGGACAACATACTGATATTCTTAATAAAGAAAGGCGATTTTGATAACCTTTTAGGGAAAGGAGACGTTGATATTGCTAAGCGTAATATCAGATAAGATCTATTTTACGCAATTTAGATGGACAAATACAATCAGGTTCATAAAGCTAAAATTTCGAACGGCATAACAAACGGTTGCAGCAAACTTGCCGCTCTTCATATCGTTGCGAGTGGGATCGGAATTTTTAGACGGTCAATGAGTTCTTGTGATATTGATGCGCAGCGCTGATATGCGGCTGAACAGGATGTTGAGCGGCACGCGACATCAACAACCAATTACCAAGAGGAGACATATGAGTATGATCAACATTAATCGCAATAAAAAGGAGATGTCGCCAGAACAATGTGAAGAACTACTCGACACAGTGAAAGCACGTTTTGAGAAAAACATGAACCGCCATAAAGGTCTTGAGTGGGCTGAAGTACAAGCTAAACTGGTAGCAAATCCTGAAAAGCTGTGGTCATTGAATGAAATGGAAAGAACTGGCGGTGATCCGGATGTAGTTGGGTATGATAAAGAGACGGGCGAATACATTTTTTATGATTGTTCAGCGGAAAGTCCTAAAGGCCGCAGAAGTGTTTGTTATGATCAAGAAGCGTTAGAATCTAGGAAACAAAATAAACCGAAAAATAATGCTATTGAAATGGCTGCTGCTATGGGTATTGAACTTTTAACAGAAGAAAAATATCGGGAGTTGCAGAAACTGGGAAATTTCGATACGAAGACATCAAGCTGGGTAAAAACACCTGCCGATATTAGAAAACTCGGTGGTGCCCTCTTTTGTGATCGTCGCTATGACCATGTTTTCGTGTATCACAATGGTGCAGAATCGTACTATGCTGCAAGGGGGTTCCGTGGTTTGTTAAGGGCCTGAATTTTGCGAAGTGTACATGTTTCACAAAAGTAACATAGTTGTTTCTGTAAAATGTCTAAAAAAATCAAATGCAAGCTAACCCAAGCTGCAGTGGACTTGGCTTCGCCAAGGAGGTACGCGGCGCAAAAACTCAAAGTTAGATCATGCGTAAGCGTGGTTTGGGTGTAAAACGCCAAGCCGCTGAGCAAATCATTAGGAATCGGCGACTGATTGATGCTGGATGTCACAGCGTCATAAATTGAAAGAGCAACTGGAAAATAAGCTACTTACCCATTATGAAGAAAGGATCTTTTCAGATTTTGGTCGGCCTGAAACGCAAACATCACAATGACTAACCAAATTTATCGCCGCAGTTGGGTGGACCGAGTTCAAAATCTTGCTGAGGGCTTTCCACCAGCTCCGCTGGGTTTGTATGTCGTCCTTGCTGTAGTCATCATCTTGATCCTTCATGGCTCCCAATGGGTCTCGGGCAATACTGAAAAGTATCTCTTCACCATGCCTTTGACCTGGACGGCGATCTGGACTCCACTCATGCTCGCCATGATGCACATCCTTGACCGGGTTGCTAGGCAATCCTTGGCTCAATTCCGTCCAGCGAGCGGTTTTGACGCAGAGGATTACGAGCGTTATGAGTATCGGTTGACCACGATGCCATCCAGGCCTGTCATCCTGATCCAACTCCTTGGGACAATCATCTTCCTCGGCACGGTTTGGGTGGCTCCCTCCTATTCCGGTTTGATCAGCGGCGATCTGGTATCAGACGCGATTGTGTATCTGATCTTTTGGTTCAATATGGGGATGCTCTTAGTTTCGATGTACCATCACACCAGACAGCTCGAGATGGTTTCGACTCTCCATCAAGAGGCTCCATCGATCGATATTTTTGACACGATACTCATCTTTGCATTCTCGAGGCTCTCATTCTGGGCGGCAGTCCTCACCGTGTTCATGCTCCTCCCCTCGATCTTCATCTATCAAACTATTGAGGAAAGCATTCTATTTGCTCTGCCGTCGATAGTTGGAATAGGTCTCGCAATGTTAGTATTCTTCCTCCCACTCTACAGTCTCAACAAACGACTAGTGAATGAGAAATCCGCAAGGTTGAGGCAGGTCAGGCAGCGGATTCGTGACAGCATCGATGAGCTCAATCAAAGGGTGGATCGGGGAGACCTATCCGAGATAGAAGCGCAGCATGCTCAACTTGCAGCGCTCGTGCTTGAACAGGAGTACCTTGAGAAGCTGCGAACCTGGCCTTGGCCTCGGGGGACATTTGCACGCCTTCTTGGCCTCATCGCCCTGCCCGTTCTTATCTTCATCCTGCAGCTGCTCATCCAGAGGTTCTTCCCCCCGTAGGATATCTATTGTTATCGTAAGCAAGGTGCGGATGATAGAGGGGTATTTCTTGATAACCATGCGGACAAATCGGCCAGATTTTTTATATGGATTTGATGGTGACTGCTTGATGCGGCTCTGACTCCTGGGGGTAAATAGCCAGTAGGGTTCATCGCTTTGTTCATACTAGAAGCCTATTGTGAGCACATGGTAATTATGCTATAAATATCTTAATCAATAAGATCTACACATCGCAACGGCGGATAGCAATACAGTTCTTTGGAAACAGCCGGAGGTAATTGGGTTTGCCAATAATTTGCCTTGGGTTTTTTTCTTTCTAAAGCATATATAGAACACGAGACATTTGGTCTACGTAAGGAGATTCGAGATGAAGAAAGTTGTTTTCTCGTTCAGCATAATGCTGCCAGTGCTCGTTAGCTGTCGGTCCTCACCCCAACCCACTGCAATAATCCCACCATCTGCATCGACACCATCACCGACTGAAACCACCATCCCACAGGGTCCGGAGTGGATTGTGTATAACACAGCGAACTCTGGTCTACCGGATGACCGTGTCTTTGCTATTGCTATAGACGAACAGGGGAACAAATGGATTGGAACTGGGGATCCTCATGGTTTTGGTGGAGGTGGCTTGGTGGAGTTTGACGGAGAGACCTGGACTGTCTATGACACAGCCAATTCCGGGCTACCTGATAACAATATCTGGGCTCTCGCCATTGATGCGCAAGATAACAAATGGATTGGGACTCATAGCGGCGGTTTGGCAAGGTTTGATGGAAAGACCTGGACCGTTTATAACACCGACAACTCCGGGCTGCCAAGCAACGCGGTCCAGGCCCTGGCGATTGATGGAATGGGGAGCATTTGGGTTGGGACTCGTGAGGCTGGCATGGCAAAGTTTGACGGAGAGAACTGGATAGTGTATGACACCGAGAACTCCGGGCTGCCGAATAGGGGAGTCCAGGGTTTTCTCTTTGACGCACAAGGAAGCATATGGATTGGGACTAGTCGATTCGGGACGTTGGAGGGTGGTGGTTTGGCAAAGTTTGATGGAGAGAACTGGACCGTGTACGACTCCGCAAACTCTGGGCTACCGAACAACAAGGTTTTTTCCGTGGCTATTGATGACCAAGGGAGTACATGGATCCCGACTTTTGGTGGTGTGGCGATCTTAGACGGAGAGAACTGGACCGTGTATGACGCCGCAAACTCCGGGTTGCAGAGCAACAACGTTGTTTCTCTCGCCATTGATGACCAGGGGAACAAATGGATTGGGAGCTGGTCTGATGGTGGCCTGGCGAAGTTTGATGGTGAGGACTGGGTCGTGTATAACACCGTTGACTCTGGGCTGCCGAACTACAAGGTTTTCCCCATAGTTATAGACAACCAAGGGAGTATATGGATTGGGACTAATGGGGGTGGTCTGGTGGTCTACCAACAGGGTGTGGTGAAGTGACTCTCAAAGCGTGGGCACAAGACGATGCTGGCCGCTGCCGTCGGAGTTGCACCACCTTTTTCCAGCTGGTGCTGACCGGGCTATTGCAGGTCAAGTTCAAGTCTGGTGTCGTTTTGCAGGTTGTCTCTTGACAAGAGTGACGCCACAGAGCCGTCCGAAAGCTCAGCTTTTTCGATATATAGGCCCTCATCTGATGCGAATTCGAGGATCACAAAATGGTTAAAAGTTCTCAACACAATTTCAGAACCATGGAACTAGATGCGGATCTTCTGTCAACTCCCTTCGGGGTTCAGACGAACTGGCATGTGATAACGGGTGCGCCTTCTTGTGGTAAAACAACCCTGATTAATCTTCTGGCCAATGAAGGGTTCCAGACGGTCCCAGAGGGTGCGCGAGAGTACATGGAGGGAGAGATCGCCAAAGGGCGAACTATTGATGAGATTCATGCGAATGGGGCTGACTTGCAACGTTGTATAGAAGACATGCAAGTGAGAATTGAGGGTGAATTAAGTGCGGTCGATGTCGCCTTTCTCGATGGAGCCGTTCCAGGTTCGCTGGCGTGGTATCGAGTCTTTGGACTGAACCCGAATGAGATTTTGTTGGAATGCTTCCACCATCGGTATGCTTCTGTGTTTATCCTCGAGCGACTCCCTCTCCAGCTGGACGGTCTTAGGTTCGAAGATGATGCAATAACAAGTTTTCTCGATGAGTGGATCGCCC